>Ga0213828_1000077_pt1 | contig 138125 bp, 119 predicted proteins | sample MC6MC0897MG_FD_180664 | JGI IMG/M metagenome (GOLD analysis project Ga0213828, IMG submission 180664) | Enriched soil aggregate microbial communities from Iowa State University, Ames, United States - MC6-MC0897-MG | ecosystem: Environmental > Terrestrial > Soil > Unclassified | place: USA...
GGCGTGTATTGTTCGTGCATGGCTACTTTTGGCTGAGAGAGAAGAGACCTTGTTCCAGGCAGCGGAACCTCGCTGCAACCGGTACTCCGGTGTCGTTTAGAGTGAACGCCGTAGCATACAGCAGCGCCGCGCATCGTGGGAAACCTTGATTGCTAATGGCCGCTGGTCGCGGCAAACGGCTGCTTTTTAGAGTGACGCTAAGCTCAGATGTGGGGGGAGATATTCTGACCTTCAATGAGGTGAACGGATGGGAGAGACGCAGCTACCCGCAATCAAACCGGAGCTTTACGAACGCCTGATCGACCGCCTTGGCCTGGCGCTGGAAGTTGCCAGGACATCGGTGAGATTGCGCGACGAGATGCCAGCCGAGCTGGAGTTGCGTGGCCTTAGCCACGCAGAGTTCGAAGTGATCAAGGCGTACCTGGACACCCTCCCGGAGCGCCAAAATGCCTGTGCCGGCAGTTACCCGCAAGCGGAGCCGACATCAGCCAAGATCATCTGGCTCAAGGACAAGAAACGCCCCGCCAGCACGGCGAGATCCAGGACGCTGCCACATCGTTAGCCGTTCAGGACGCCAGCCGCAGGCCATCGCGCGCCGGTTCTTCACTACACTTCTCACGATCGTCGCCGGCCGCACACTTGTTGCCCGGCGTCGATCCTCTTAGGCTGCACGCCTTCCATGGAGGTGTGGCCGATGCCGATCCGATTCTTCATCAAACAATGGCTGATGCCGCCTGGCGTCCTCTTGCTGCTGCTGTTGGCGGCGTGGTGGCTGCGCAAGCGGCGCCCACGGCTGGCCGGGCTGTGCTTCGCCGTGGGCCTTGGCAGCTTGTGGCTGATGAGCCTGCCGCTTGCCGTGCAGGAATCGGCGCGCCTGCTGGAGACCGAGCCGCCGCTGGCGGTCAGCGAATGGGCGGGCCTTGCGGGCAGGGCGGATGCCATTGTCGTGCTGGGCGCAGGGCGCGAGCGCGGTGACCCGGCCTGGGGTGGCGATGACCAGCCCACCGCAACGGCCCTTGAGCGCATGCGCTTTGCCGCACGGCTGGCCAAGGCCTCGGGTTTGCCGGTGCTGACCAGTGGTGGCTTGCACTATGGCACACCGCCCAGTGAAGCGCGGTTGATGGCCGATCGCTTGCGTGAGGATTTTGCGGTTGAGGTGAAATGGCAAGAGCAGGCCAGCCGCACCACCTGGGAAAATGCCCGGTTCACGGCAGACATTCTGCAGCCGCTGGGTATTCGCCGGGTGGTCGTGGTGACGCAGGCCTGGCATATGCAGCGTTCGCGCTGGAGCTTCGAGCAGGCAGGGTTCGACGTGGTGCCGGCACCGATGGGCTTCCTCGGGCGCGAGCATGCTCGCCCGTTTGCCGGGTTGCTGCCGGAAAGCCGGGCGATGTGGCAGAGCGGGCAGTTGCTTAATGAAGCGGTGGGGTTGGTGGGGTATCGGTTGTTCTACTGATCTCGGAGGTACTCGGTCTTTGTAGGAGCGGCCTTGCGTCGCGAAAGGGGTGCGTAGCAGCCCCAGGTTCTGTGGCGCAAAAAAGATCGCTGGGGCCGCTACGCAGCCCTTTCCGACCGGTCCGGCGCCCCGGCAAGGCCGCTCCTACAAAGACTGCGCCGGTCATTAAGGAGGGCGCAGTCAAACAGTCTTGGCAATCCGCCCTGCCAGCAACGCCCACCCGAGCAACAGCACACAGACAATCGCCAGCGGCCACGAACGCCACTGCAGATAAGGCGTCAGCTGCTGCATCGGCACCACCTCGCCATACAGCACCGCCGGCTGGAACTGCGGGATCTGTGTGGTAATGCGCCCAAACGGGTCGATCAGCGCGGTCACACCGTTGTTGGTGGCGCGGATCATCCAGCGGCCGGCTTCCAGTGCGCGCATCTGTGCCATCTGCAGGTGCTGCAGCGGGCCGATCGAGGTGCCGAACCAGGTGTCGTTGCTGATCGTCAGCAGCAGGTCGCTGCGCGCTGCCAGGCTGGCGGCAAACTCGGGGTAGACCACTTCATAGCAGATGTACGGTGCGATCTGGTAACCCTTGGCCTGCAGCAACGGCTGGTCTTCCGGGCCCCGGGCGAAGTCCGACATCGGCAGGTTGAAGAACTCGATCACGCCGCGCAGCATGTCCTGCAAGGGCACGTACTCGCCGAAGGGCACCAGCTTCTGCTTGAGGTAAGTGCCGTCACCTTCACCGGTTACGGTGATGCCGTTGTAGTAGCGGCGCTGGTGGTGCACCACCTCACGCACCGGCACGCCGGTGATCAGCGCCGAATGGCGCTCGGCGGCAAAGCGCCCCATCACGTCGATGTAGCCCTGGGCCTGGTCCTTGAGCACTGGTACCGCAGTTTCGGGCCAGATCAGCAGGTCTACCGGCTTTGAGGTGAAGCTCATGTCACGGTACAGCGCCAGCTGGGCGTCGATGTGGGCCGGGTCCCACTTCAGGTCCTGCGCGACGTTGCCTTGGATGGCGGCCACCTTCAGCGGCTCGCCGACAGGCTTGGTCCAGGCGTGGCCCTTGAGTGCCATGCCCAGTAGCCAGGGGGCCAGCAGCAGCACGCCGGCGACGGCCAGGAACGAGGGCCGGGCACGCAGGCGGGGCAAGTTGCACAGCAACGCGGCGCTAAGCGCCAGGGTGAACGAGATCAGCCATACACCCCCCAGCGGCGCAAGGCCCGCCAGCGGGCCGTCGAGCTGGCTGTAGCCGGCATAAAGCCAAGGGAAGCCGGTGAGGAACCAGCCGCGGAAGGCCTCCTGCAGCAGCCACAGGGCCGCGAAGCACAAGGCATCAGCCAGTGGCGCCTCATTGCGCCGCAGCCAGCGCGCCCACAGCCACGCGGGCAGGGCGAAGAACCAGGCCAGGGCGGCGAAGAACGCCAACAGCAGCAGGATCGCCAGCAGCGGCGAGGCGCCGCCGTAGGTGGTCATGCTGACGTAGATCCACCAGGTGCCGGCGCCGTACAGGCCGAAACCGAAACACCAGCCACGGCCCATGGCCTGGCGCGGGCTGAGCTCGCGCAGGCCAAGGTAGAGCAGGGCGATGGACAAAAGGGCCAGCGGCCAGATGTCGAATGGCGCCAGGGCCAGGAGGGTGGAAGCGCCGGCCGCCATGGCCAGCAGGTTACCGGGCCAGCCGGGGCGGGTGATCCAACGCATGATTGTCCTTAGCGGGTGATCGGTGTCAGGCGCAGCAAGTGTACCCGCCGGCTGTCGGCATTGAGAATGCGGAACTTGTAGGCGCCGATCTCGGTGGTTTCGTTGCGCTTGGGCAGGTGCCCGAACGCGCTCATCACCAGGCCGCCAACGGTGTCGAATTCGTCATCGGAGAAGCTGCTGTCGAAGAACTCGTTGAAGTTCTCGATCGGCGTCAGTGCCTTGACCAGGAAGTCGCCGCTGGGCAACGGCTTGATGTAGCTGTCTTCCTCGACGTCATGCTCGTCTTCGATGTCGCCGACGATCTGTTCCAGTACGTCTTCGATGGTCACCAGGCCCGCCACACCGCCGTATTCGTCGATGACCACGGCCATGTGGTTATGGTTGGCACGGAACTCGCGCAACAGCACGTTCAGGCGCTTGGACTCGGGCACGAAGGTAGCCGGGCGCAGCAGGTCCTTGATGTTGAAACTGTCGCCGTTCTCTTTGAGGATCAGCGGCAGCAGGTCCTTGGCGAGCAGGATGCCCAGCACATCGTCGTGGCTTTCGCCGATCACCGGGTAGCGCGAGTGCGCGGCGTCGATCACCGCCGGCAGGAACTCGCGAGGCGACTGGCTGGCCTTGATGCTGATCATTTGCGAGCGCGGCACCATGATGTCGCGCACCTGCAGGTCAGCGACCTGGATGGCGCCTTCGACGATGGTCAGCGCTTCGCTGTCGAGCAGCTTGTTCTGATGGGCTTCGCGCAGCAGCTCTAGGAGCTCCTGGCGGTTTTTCGGCTCATGGGCAAAAGCCTGGGTCAGTTTACCCAACCAGGACTTTTGCCCGTTGCTCGATCGATCTTCGCTCATGGCGGTTACTCGTGATCCTTGCAGTGTCAGTGTGTGATTGAATCGGTTTCGTCGTCGGCATAGGGGTCCGGGTGGCCCAGTTCTGCCAGCAATTCTCGTTCCAGGGCTTCCATTTCCTCGGCTTCTTCATCGTCGATATGGTCGTAACCGAGCAGATGCAGGCAGCCGTGGATTACCAGGTGCGCCCAATGCGCCTCCAGGGCCTTGCCCTGTTCGGCGGCTTCGCGCTCGACCACCGCCACGCAGATCACCAGGTCGCCCAGCAATGGGATATCGAGCAGGTCATCGGGCACGTCGGCGGGGAACGACAACACATTGGTCGCGTAGTCCTTGTGCCGGTAGGTGTGGTTCAGCTCGCGGCCTTCGGTTTCATCGACCAGGCGAATGGTCATTTCCGAGTCGGCTGTGCGCTGGCGAAGGGCCAGCTCGCACCAGCGACGGAAGGCGGCATCATCAGGAACGGCGGCGTCCGTGGCCCGTTGCAGGTCGAGTTCAAGCATCTTTGCCGGGTGCCTCTAGCTGGGCCTGACGGCCTTCGAAGCGGTCGTAGGCCTCGACGATGCGTTGCACCAGTGGGTGACGAACCACATCTTTGGGTTGGAAATGGGTAAAGCTGATACCCGGAACGTCCCTGAGCACGTCGATCACATGCGCCAGGCCCGACTTGGTGCCACGCGGCAGGTCGACCTGGGTGATGTCACCGGTGATCACCGCAGTCGAGCCGAAGCCGATGCGGGTAAGGAACATCTTCATCTGCTCAAGCGTGGTGTTCTGGCTCTCGTCGAGGATGATGAAGCTGTTGTTCAGGGTGCGGCCACGCATGTAGGCCAGCGGGGCGATCTCGATCACTTGGCGCTCGATCAGCTTGGCCACGTGCTCGAAGCCCAGCATTTCGTAGAGCGCGTCATACAGCGGGCGCAGGTACGGGTCGATCTTCTGTGCCAGGTCGCCGGGCAGGAAGCCGAGCTTCTCGCCCGCCTCGACCGCCGGGCGCACCAGCAGGATGCGGCGCACCTGTTCGCGCTCCAGGGCATCCACGGCGCAGGCCACGGCCAGGTAAGTCTTGCCAGTACCGGCCGGGCCAACGCCGAAGTTGATGTCGTTGGCCAGGATTTCCTTGACGTAGCGCTGCTGGTTGACGCCGCGCGGGCGAATATTGCCCTTGCGCGTGCGCAACGAGACGCTGACCTCGTTGACCGCCGGGTTGTCGATGTTCTCGACGGTCGACTCCTGCAGGTACAGGTGGACGGTTTCCGGCGACAGGTCAGTGGCCTTGGCCTCGCGATAGAGGCGGCGCAGCAGCTGTTCAGCAGCGGAAGTGGTCTTGGGTTCGCCGATCAGTTCGAACTGATTGCCGCGGTTGCGGATCTCGATGGCCAAGCGTTGTTCGATCAGGCGCAGGTGCTCGTCGAACTGGCCGCACAAGTTGGCGAAACGGTGGGCCTCGAAAGGTTCGAGGATGAAACGATGGGGTTCTATGGGTGCGTTCAAGGTCGTTTTTAGCCGCCCGACGGCAATGGATGTGAGCTCAAGAATAACCCTTGAATGGCAGTGGCGAAAGCACTGAAACGATCAAGGGTCTTGCGGCCTGTGCCGGCCCATCGTGGGCTTGCCTGCGAAGCGGCCGGCACTGCTATGATGCGCGCCTTTTCCTACACATGGGTTATCCCGCCAAACATGAGCAAACGCGAACCCGCCATCTATAAAGTGATCTTCCTCAACCAGGGGCAGGTCTTCGAGATGTATGCCAAGCAGATCTTCCAGAGCGACCTGTGGGGCTTTCTGGAAATCGAAGAGTTCGTCTTCGGCGAGCGCACCCAGGTGGTGGTCGACCCCAGTGAGGAAAAACTCAAGAGCCAGTTCGAAGGTGTGATCCGCAGCTTTGTGCCGATGCATTCGATCGTGCGCATCGATGAGGTCGAGCGCCTGGGCACGGCGAAGATCAGCGAAGCCAAGGGCGGCGGCAACGTGATGCCGTTCCCCATGCCGATGCCGGAGAAGTAGGGCGGTTCAGGGCAGTGGCGAGAACGGCGTGCGGCCTTCGGCGTTCTGCAGTTCGAGCAGGTACTTGCGGAAGATCTGGCCGAGCACCTGGGTGGCATGCTCCAGTTCGTCGCGGGGCATCTGTTCGGTGACTTCGTCGGCCATGTCCAGCGCATCCTCAGCACCGTTGACTGCCGCCATTTTCAGCAGAATGTAGGCCTGCACATTGTTGGCCTTGACCCCTTCGCCCCGGTAGAACATGGCGCCAAGGCGATATTGAGCCTGGGCGTGGCCTTGCAGCGAGGCCTTCTGGAACCAGTTCAGCGCCTTGTTCAGGTCTTTCGGCGTCTGGGTGTAGTAGTACTCGCCCAGTTCGAACTGCGCCTGGGCATCCCCCGTCGTCGCCGTCTGCTCGCAAGCCTTGAGGGCATTGGCGAGGTCTTCTGGCTGAACATTCAGGGTGCAGCGGCCCGTCGCTGGAATCAGCAACGAGTTACCGCCCTCCGCCAGGGCCAGCAGGGGCTGAAGAAGCAACAGGCAGCCCAGGGTCAGGGCGCGGCCGGTGCGGTTCATGGGGATCGACTTACCTCTGCAAAGCTGCGGCCAATGTCTCTGGTGGCACATTATGGGATAAGCAACGCCAACCTTACAAAGTTTTACTCGAATTTCTGCATGGGTGGGGGAGTTGGCTGATTGTCTCGGGTTTTTTTGCGCCTGCACCCGCCGCCTGGTGGGTGCAGGCAACGCCACTTACTTGAGTTTCGCGAACGCTCGCTCAGCCGCATCCAGGGTGATCTGCAGCTCTTTGTCACCGTGGGCGATGGAGGTGAAACCGGCCTCGAACGCACTCGGCGCCAGGTACACGCCACCTTCGAGCATCAGGTGGAAGAAGCGCTTGAAGCGGTCTGCATCGCTGGCCATCACGTCGTCGAAGGTGACGATGTCGTCGGCGCCACTGAAGTACAGGCCGAACATGGCACCCGCCTGCGTGGTGACGAACGGCACGCCAGCGGCATCGGCGCGTTGCTGCAGGCCGTCGAGCATGCGGCTGGTGAAGTCGGTCAGCTCGGCGTGGAACCCAGGGCGGCTGATCAGCTTCAGCGTGGTCAGGCCGGCGGCCATGGCCAGCGGGTTGCCCGACAGGGTGCCGGCCTGGTAGACCGGGCCGAGCGGGGCGATGCAGCCCATGATCTCGCGCTTGCCGCCGAAGCAGCCGACGGGCATGCCGCCGCCGACGATCTTGCCGAAGGTCGACAGGTCAGGGGTGATGCCATAGTGACCTTGGGCGCCGCCCAGCGAGACGCGGAAGCCGGTCATCACTTCGTCGAAGATCAACACTACACCGTGCTTGTCGCACTGCTCACGCAGGCCTTCGAGGAAGCCTGGCGCGGGCGGTACGCAGTTCATGTTGCCGGCGACCGGCTCGACGATGATGCAGGCCACGGTCTGGCCGACGTCGGCCAGGGTCTTCTCGACCGCGGCAATGTCGTTGAACGGCAGGGTCAGGGTGTGTTTGGCGAAGTCCGCCGGTACGCCCGCCGAGCTTGGCACGCCTTGGGTCAGCAGGCCCGAGCCTGCCTTGACCAGCAGGCTGTCGGAGTGGCCGTGGTAGCAGCCTTCGAACTTGATGATGGCGTCGCGGCCGGTGTAGCCACGGGCCAGGCGGATGGCGCTCATGGTGGCTTCGGTGCCGGAGCTGACCATGCGCACCATCTCCATCGATGGCACGAGCGAGCAGACCAGGTCGGCCATCTCGGTCTCCATGGCCGTCGGTGCGCCATAGGACAGGCCGTGCTGCAGCTGGTTACGCACCGCGTCGAGTACTTCAGGGTGGCCGTGGCCGAGGATCATCGGGCCCCAGGAGCCGACGTAGTCGACGTAGCGCTTGTCATCTTCGTCAACGACATAAGCGCCTTCGGCATGCTTGAAGAACAGGGGCGTGCCGCCAACGCTCTTGAACGCGCGGACCGGCGAGTTGACGCCGCCCGGGATGTGCTTCTGGGCTTGGGCGAACAGGGATTCGGAACGGGACATGGGATCTTCTCTCGAAATCAGGAAGCGAACAGGGCATTGAAGGCACGGGCGCGGCGGGTGACTTCCTGCGCGCTATCGGTACCAAACAAGCCGTGGATCACTGCCAGCAGGTCGGCGCCATGGGCGACCAACGGGGCAGCGTTGTCGAGGGTGACGCCGCCGATCACGGCGATCGGCAGCTTGACCTGGGCGCGGGCCTGCTCCAGCAGGTCAAGGCTGGCGGCCGGCGCGCCCGGCTTGGTCACGGAGTTGAAAAACCGCCCGAAGGCCACGTAGCTGGCGCCTTCGCTGGCGGCCTGCCGGGCCAGGTCGAGCTGGGCGTGGCAGGTCGAGCCGATGATGGCGTTGCGACCGAGCAGGGCGCGGGCCGGGGTGAGTGGGCCGTCGGTCTGGCCCAGGTGTACACCCACGCCCAGGCGGGCGGCCAGTTCGGCATCATCGTTGATGATCAGTTGGGTATCGTAGCGCTCGCACAGGCGCATCAGTGCTTCGGCTTCACGCAGGCGGCGGGCCGCGTCGTCACTCTTGTCGCGGTACTGCAGCAGGCACACGCCGCCCTCCAGCGCCGCTTCGACATGAGACAGGAAACGGCCGGCGAGCAGCTGGCTGTCGGTGATTGCATACAGACCGCGTAGCTTCATCTGAAAGCCTCGTATCAGGAGCAGAAGTCCAGGGGCAGACGGCGTGGTACGAACTGGCCGCGGCCCAGTTGCTCGGCGTCACGCAGGGTCCGCCAGGTGTAGTCCAGGGCGCTGCGTACAGCGCTTTGCAGCTGTTCGCCGAGGGCCAGTCGGCCAGCCAGGGCACTGGCCAGGGTGCAGCCCGAGCCATGATAGCTGCCAGGCAGGCGCTGGCAGGTCCAGGTATGGGGCTGGCCGTCGCGGCTGTACAGGCGGTTGTGGATTTCGTCTTCGTCGCCGTGACCGCCGGTAATCAGCAGGTGTCTACAGAACGGCAACAGTTTCTCGGCACACTCGTCAGCCGTGCCTTCCGGCAGTTCGGCCAGAATGCGCGCTTCCGGCAGGTTGGGCGTGGCGATGGTCGCCAGCGGCAGCAGGCGCTCGCGCACGGCATAGCCGACCTCGTCCTTGCCCAGGCGGCCACCGCCGCCGGCACGCAGCACCGGGTCGCAGACCAACGGCAGGTGCGGGTGGGCAGCCAGCAGTTCGGCGACGGTATCGACCATGTCGATCGAACCCAGCATGCCCAGCTTGACGGCGGCCACCGTGGAGTCGGCCAGCACGGCGTTGGCCTGGGCCAGCACCCACTCGCGGTCGAGTACGCGGAAGTCGGAAACGTTGACGGTATCCTGGACGGTCAGGGCGGTCACCGCAGGTGCGGCGTGACAGCCTTGGGCGATCAGGGCTTCGATATCTGCCTGCAAGCCGGCGCCGCCACTGGGGTCGTGGCCGGAGAGACAGAGGACAACGGGGCGGGAGCTGTAGGTATTCATGGGCGGCGAGCTTACCACCAAACCTATTTGTGGGGATCGTCCTACAAACGGGTTTTGTTGATCGAGTGGTCAGATTTAGTTGTGTGAATCTTCTGAAAGTATTGATTTAGAGCTGTTTTATCGTGATTGCAGGTGGTCGATTGCCAGGTGGGAAAGCTATGCTAGAGTGCTCGGATAACTCGACAAACGGGTTCTGCCGGATTACGTCGTCTCAAACGGATGGGAGGCAACCGCGACGCGACCGGACAGGCCATGCTGGGGCTGTATGCGCTATTTGCTGATTGTGCTTCTGGGCTTGTTGCCTGTGCTGGCCGGGGCGGTCGAATTCGACGATGCCACCCGCCACCTTCCGTTGGGCCAGGCCATGCAGGTCTTCGAGGACCATGATGGCAGCGCCAGCATCGCCGAGGTCAGTGCGCCTGCGTTCGCCAAGCGGTTTCGCGCCCACCACGAGCCGGTGTTGAACGCCGGTTACTCCACATCGGTGTTCTGGCTGAAGATCGACTTGCACTACCTGGCATCGGCCACTGCCTCGCCCCGTGAATGGCTGCTGGAACTGGCCTACCCACCCCTGGACCACCTTGAGCTGTACCTGCCCGACAGTGCCGGCGCCTACCGCCTGGCCCAGCGCACGGGCGACGCCTTGCCCTACGCCAGCCGGCAGATCCGGCAGAACAACTACCTGTTCGAGTTGCCGCTGCGCCCTGGCCAGGCGCTTACCGTCTACCTGCGCCTGCACAGCCAGGGGTCGGTGCAGGCACCGCTGGCGTTATGGTCCGCCGAAGCCTATATGGAGGACCAGCCGACTCGCCTGTACGTGTTGGGCATGATCTACGGCGTGCTGCTGGTGATGCTGGTGTACAACCTGTTCATCTACCTCAGCGTGCGGGATGTCAGCTACCTCTATTACATCCTCTATATTGCGTCGTTCGGCCTTTACCAGGTCTCGGTGAACGGTGCGGGGGTCGCCTACTTCTGGCCGGACAGCCCCTGGTGGGCGAATGCTTCGACACCGCTGTTCATTGGCGCCGCCGGCTTGTTTGGCTGCCAGTTTGCGCGGCATTTTCTGCAACTGGGCACGATCAGCCGAGGCTTCGACCGGTTGCTGCAACTGTTGATGCTCGGTGGCGCGGTGGTGATGGTGCTGGCCGTGAGCATGCCGTATGGCATCGCCCTGCGCATGGCCACGGTGCTGGCGCTGCTGTTTACGGTCAGCATTTTTACTGCCGGTGTGTATGCCTGGTCGCGCGGCTTGCGGGTAGCGCGCTGGTTCATCATCGCCTGGTCGGCGTTTTTGCTGGGCGGGCTGGTCAACACCTTGATGGTGCTGGGTTACCTGCCGAACCTGTTCATCACCATGTATGCCAGCCAGTTGGGTTCGGCCCTGGAAGTGGCGCTGCTGTCACTGGCGCTGGCCGACCGTATCAACAGCCTGCGCGAGCAGCAGGCGCAAACCTTGCGTGAAACCGGGCGAACGCTGGAGCAACTGAACCTTGAACTGGCCCGGAGCAACCGCATGAAGGACGAGTTCCTGGCCAGCGTGACCCATGAGCTGCGCACACCGATGAATGGTGTGATCGGTTCGCTGGAGCTGATGCACACGCTGCCGATGGACGCCGAGATGGCCCAGTACCATCGCACGGCGGCAGGTTCGGCGCAGGGCATGATGGACATGGTCGACGACATCCTCACCCTTTCCGAATTGCAAGGTGGTCGCCTGCGTGCGCAGCCTGCGCCGTTCAGTTTGCGCAACCTGCTGCAGGGACTGCGTGCCGCGCATGCCGGCCAGGCGCTGGGCAAAGGGTTGTACCTGAGCCTGGACATCCCCGCCGAGCTGCCGGATGCGCTGCTGGGTGATGCGCAAAAACTCAGCCGCTGCCTGGGTTGTCTGCTCGACAACGGCCTGAAGTTCACCCATCAGGGCGGGGTCATGCTGCAAGTGCGCGGTCGACACCTGGGGCCGGACAACCTGGCGCTCACCTTCACGGTCAGCGACAGTGGTATCGGCTTTGATGATCTTGACCAGGCGGCTCTTTATCAGCGTTTTTATCAGCTCGATGGTTCCATGACCCGGCGTTATGGCGGGCTGGGGATTGGCTTGTCGATTTGCCGGCAGATGGGCGAGTTGTTGGGGGCGACGTTGTCGCATGACTCGACACGGGGGTTGGGGAGCCGCTTTGAGCTGAGTTTGAGTGTGGCTATTTGTCAGGTGCAGGTGCCATCAGTACATACGCAGGGTACGCGGCTTTCGCTTTGAAACATGGCGAGCCCCTGTAAGGCCAGAACCAATTGCCATCCCGATTAGTCATTTTTGTCACTTTGACTGACCCCCAGGGAGTGCTTCACTGGTCCTTTCAAGCATGCCCGGCTCCAGGAGCTCCCGATGAACCTGCACCAGTACGCTGAAACCCACGAAGTCACCAACCAGCCGCCGTCGCTTGATGGCGCCAACCTGTACCGCCTCGACCTGCCATTGCAGGAATGGTCGCGGCGCTTTGGCGCCGGCTGGGCCGAGTCGCGGATCGATGCCTACGGTGCCTTGGCCGGCGGCCCGCTGATGCGCGCGGGCTTCCTGGCCAACGCGCACAAGCCGGAGTTCAGCAGCCACGACCGCTATGGCCATCGTATCGACCTGGTCGAGTTTCACCCGGCCTATCACGAACTGATGCGCACCGCGGTCGAACATGGCCTGCCCTCATTGCCCTGGGCCGAGCCGCGCCCCGGTGCCCATGTGGCGCGGGCTTCGATGACCTACCTGCACACCCAGGCCGAAGCCGGTACCGGCTGCCCGCTGACGATGACGTTTGCCGCGGTGCCGGCGCTCAGGCTGCAGCCTGAGCTGGCCGAGTACTGGCTGCCCAAAGTCCTGGCGCGTGAATACGACCCGCGCAATGTCGGGGACCGGCACAAGGCGGGGGTCACCCTTGGCATGGCCATGACCGAGAAACAGGGCGGCACCGATGTGCGGGCCAACACCACGCGCGCTTATCCTGTGGGTGCGCCTGGGCCGGGCCAGGCCTATGAACTGGTCGGCCACAAGTGGTTTTGCTCGGCGCCCATGTGCGACGCCTTCCTGACCCTGGCCCAGACCGAAAAAGGCCTGAGCTGCTTCCTGTTGCCACGCCATCGCCCGGATGACAACCGCAACCAGTTCTATATCCAGCGGTTGAAAAACAAGCTCGGCAACAGCTCCAATGCCTCCAGCGAAGTGGAGTTTCGTGGCGCCCTGGCGTGGATGGTCGGCGAAGAAGGGCGCGGGGTACCGACCATCATCGAAATGGTCGCCATGACCCGTTTCGACTGCATGGTCGGCTCCAGTGCCTTGATGCGCCAGGCCTTGACCCAGGCGGCCCATCATTGCGCGTATCGCAAGGTCGGCGGCCGGGTGCTGAACGAGCAGCCGCTGATGCAGAACGTGCTGGCCGACCTGGCGCTGGAAAGCGAGGCGGCGCTGGCCCTGAGCCTGCGCATGGGGCAGGCGCTGGAACAGCTCGATGACCCGCAGCAGGCGCATTTTGCCCGGCTGGTCACGGCGGTGGGCAAGTACTGGATCTGCAAGCGTGCGCCGGCCATGATCAATGAAGCCGCCGAATGCCTGGGCGGCGCCGGGTATGTCGAAGACAGCATCCTGCCACGGTTGTACCGTGAGGCGCCGGTCAACTCGACCTGGGAAGGCTCGGGCAATGTGCAGTGCCTGGATGTACTGCGGGCCTTGTCCAAGGAACCCGGGGTGCTCGATGCGCTGTTCGCAGAACTGGGGGACGGCCATGGCGACCCTCGGCTGGCCGCGCACATCGGCAACCTCAAGGGGGCGTTCGCCGACACCGCCGACATCCAGTATCGCGCCCGTCAGTTGACCGAGGACATTGCCCTGGCACTGCAGGCCAAACTGCTGCTGGAAGCGGGCAATGCGGTGGTCAGCGATGCCTTCATCGGTAGCCGCCTGGCCGGTGGCGGCCGGGCCTATGGGGCGTTGCCGCGGGGTGTGGATGTGCACGCGCTGGTGGCCAGGGCTACGCCAGCCTGGCAACACTGATCAATGGGGGTGTATTTACCCTCGAAGGCAGGCAAGATGGTCCACATGCATGTCCAGACAGGAAGCACAGTGTGAGCCACGCTTTTGTAGTCGTTGATACCCCAGAACAGGCCGTCGACCGTCTGGCGGCCCTGCATGCTCAGGCCACCGGTGCCCTCAGCCAGGCCCTCAAGCAATACCTCAAGGACCGAACCGAACCAGACGCCGAGGAACGCGGGCTGTTCCGTTACCCGGCGCTGCGCCTGACCTACTACAGCCAAGGTGAAGTCGCGGCCACCACGCGTGCTTACGCCAAGGTGCAGGTAGCCGGTACCTATAGCGTCACCGTCACCCAGCCGGCCGCCTTCCGCGGCTATTTGCTGGAGCAGTTGCGCCCCCTCATGCACGACTACACCGTGACGGTTGAAGTCGGCGTCAGCGAGCAGAACATCCCTTACCCCTACGTGGTCGACCAGGGCGACGAACTGGCCGGCAGCGGTATCACTGCGGCGCAGCTGGCGCGGGTGTTCCCCAGCACCGACCTGTCGGCAGCCACCGACAATATCGCCGATGGCCTGTACGACTGGGACAGCACCGAAACCCTGCCGTTGGCCTTGTTCGATGCCGCGCGCGTGGACTTCTCGCTGCGCCGGCTGGTGCATTACACCGGCAGCGACTGGCGCCACGTGCAGCCGTGGATCTTGCTGACCAACTACCACCGTTATGTCGACCAGTTCATCAGCCATGGCCTGGAGCAGTTGCGTGAAGACCCGCGCTTCGTGCGCATGGTGTTGCCGGGCAATGTGGTGATCGAAAAGGGCATGGACCATGGCGAGACCCAGGCCCTGGTGGCCAGCGTGGTCTGGCACCGTTACCAGATGCCGGCCTATCACCTGATTGCGGGCGACGGCGACGGGGTCACCCTGGTCAACATCGGCGTCGGCCCTTCCAATGCCAAGAACATCACCGACCACCTGGCCGTGCTGCGCCCGCACTGCTGGCTGATGATCGGCCACTGCGGCGGCCTGCGCCAGTCGCAGACCATCGGTGACTATGTGCTAGCGCACGCCTATATGCGGCGCGACGGTATCCTCGACCGCGTGGTGCCGCCGAACATTCCCATCCCGGCCCTGGCCGAGGTGCAACTGGCCTTGCAGGAGGCGGCTGCACAGGTGACCGGTGAGCGTGGCGAAGAGCTGAAAAAACGCCTGCGCACCGGCACCGTGCTGACCTACGACGACCGTAACTGGGAACTGCGCTGGGCCCAGGAACGGCCATTGATCAACCTGTCACGTGCGGTGGCCGTGGACATGGAGAGTGGCACCATTGCCGCACAGGGCTACCGGTTGCGCGTGCCGTACGGCACCTTGCTGTGTGTGTCCGACAAGCCTCTGCACAGTGAGATCAAGCTGCCGGGGTCGGCCAACGCGTTTTACAACCGCGCGGTCAGCCAGCACTTGAAGATCGGCATCGCCGCACTGGATCTGCTGCGTACCGAGCTCAATTCGCTGCACTCGCGTAAACTGCGTAGCTTCGATGAGCCGCCGTTCCGCTGAGGATCCATGCCCCTGCCACCCCGTTCCAAGCCGCGCCGCCCCCAGGCGCGGCCTGCCGACCAGCGTCGCCAGCCCAAGGCGCCGCCGGCCGAGCCACGCCTGATCCTGTTCAACAAGCCGTTCGACGTGCTGACCCAGTTCAGTGATGGCCAAGGGCGCGCGACCCTCAAGGACTTCATCGACATCCCCGGAGTGTACCCGGCCGGGCGGCTGGACCGTGACAGCGAAGGCTTGCTGCTGCTGACCAACGATGGTGGCCTGCAGGCGCGCATCGCCGACCCCAAGCACAAACTGGCCAAGACCTATTGGGTGCAGGTTGAAGGCGAGGCGAGCGACGAGCAACTGCAACGCCTGCGCCAGGGCGTTGAACTCAATGATGGGCCGACCTTGCCTGCTGAAGCACGGCGCCTGGATGAACCCGAGCTGTGGCCACGCAACCCGCCGGTGCGCTTTCGCAAGAGCGTGCCGACCAGTTGGTTGGAGCTGGTGATTCGCGAGGGGCGTAATCGCCAGGTGCGGCGGATGACGGCGGCGGTAGGGTTACCGACATTGCGCCTGGTGCGGGTGCGCATTGGTGACTGGGCGCTGGATGGGCTGGAGCAGGGGTGCTGGCGGGAAGTTGCAGCGAAGCTGTCGAGGTAGGAGCAGGGGGCCGCTTTGCGGCCCATTCGCTACGCAAGGTAAAGCGTCGCGCGCCTACACGCCTTCCAGGAATGCCACCACCACGCTCTTGATGATGAAGGCCAGCACCCCCAGACCCAGCACGAAGAACAGGATCATCGTGCCAAACCGCCCGGCCTTGGACTTTTTCGCCAGGTCCCAGACGATGAAACCCATGAAACCGATCAGCACGGTGACCAGGATTATCATCATCCATTCTTCGAATACGGCGGGATCCATCTGTGTTCTCCAGGCAGTCTGAACGCTCGATCATACGCCGGGCGCCCGGGTATTCAACGCAGGTGCGTCAAGGGCAGTTCGGTACTGGCCAGCACCTGGTTGAGCACGAAGCTCGAACGCACGCTGGTGACGCCTTCGATGCGGGTCAGGCTGCCTAGTAGCAATTTCTGGTAATGGTCCATGTCTGGCACCACCACTTTGAGCTGGTAGTCGGCGTCCATACCGGTGACCAGGCTGCATTCGAGCACCTGCGGCAAGTTGCGGATGGCGGCCTCGAAGGTTTCGAAGCGCTCCGGGGTGTGGCGGTCCATGCCGATCAGCACATAGGCGGTCAGGCTCAGGCCGAGCTTCTTGCGGTCGAGCAGGGCAACCTGACGCGAAATGTAGCCGTCGTCCTCCAGCTGCTTGACCCGACGCGAGCACGGCGAAGGTGACAAGCCGATGCGTTCGGCCAGCTCCTGGTTGGAAATGCGCGCATCGCGCTGCAATTCGGCAAGGATGCTCAGGTCGTAGCGGTCAAGTTTGCTCATGGAATATGCCTTTTCTGTTCCGATTGCGGTGAATTATCAATCCGCGATGAAAAATTGCGCAAGTGCTATTTATCTGAGCAATCTTCGCAATCCTCTGTCACCTTCGGTTCGGTATCTTTATCAACAGAATCACTGCCCGGACAACAGTCCACGGCGACGCGCCCTAGGCGGGCGGTCGCGGCCAGCCATCCAACAGGATCCGCCAGGCCCCCGGGCTACACACCGTCCAGAAGACGGCGTGAGGTGAGCCGGCGCCACAAGTGCCGAGCACGGACGACAATTCCCAAAGGGAGGCCCCTCGGCCTCCCTTTTTTCATGTCCGCGATTTTAACTTGCCGCTGTGGCCGGCGCGGTAGACTGGCAGCGGCTGCAGTCATTTTTTACCGAGAGGAACACCATGAAGTCGCGCATCTGGCAGTTGGCAGGTGTTGGTTTGGTTGCGTTGAGCATCAGTCTGGGCGCCTTGGCCCAAGGCCCGGATGAGGCGCACGGTGGGCATGGCGGCGACCCCAATGGCGCCCCTGCGGGCCGCTCCCCGCTCAACTCGCGCGACGAAGTGCGCCAGACGCAGCCGCCGCGCGAGGGCTATTACCAGGACATCCCTCGGCGCAATGGCGATAACCGTCACTGGCAGGCCGGTGGGCCTGGGCAGCGGCCGGGCGGTGACTGGCAGGGGCGCCCGGACGGGCATGGCAATGGCTGGGGGCCGGGGCCGCAGTATCGGCCAGGGCAAAGCATCGACCGCTTCCCTGACCGCTACTGGAAGGTGCCCTACCGCGGGCAGGACTACTTCTACTCGGGCGGCTACTGGTACCGGCCGCATGGCGGCAGTTACATCGTCGTGGCGCCGCCCTATGGGGTAAGGGTGGAATACTTGCCGTCGTATGCCCGCGAGGTATGGTTGGGCGGGGCGTTGTTCTTCCTGGTTGCCGATACCTATTACCAGTACCTGGCGGACAGTCGCGAGTACGTGGTGGTCAACCCGCCGGGGGTGGCGCCGGCGCCTGTGCCGGCTGGCAACGGTTACGACGTGGTGGCCTATCCGATGAATGGCCAGGGGCAGGAGCAGCAGGAGCAGGACCGCTACCAATGCCATCGTTGGGCGGTGAGCCAGTCTGGGTTTGATCCGGCCACGGCGGTTTATGCGCCACCGGGCAATGTCACAGACACCTACCGGCGTGCGCTGGGGGCCTGTTTCAGTGGGCGTGGTTACAGCATCAACTGAAGCTGACGCGCCTACACTGGGTCCGCGTGCACCATCACATCCGCCTGTGGATAACGCTGGCGGATCACCTTCGATGCCTCCACGCACAAGCCGTGCGCCTCATGCAGCGCCAGCTCCCCAGGCAACTCCAGGTGCAACTGCACGAACCACTGGTTGCCCGATACCCGCGTGCGCAGGTCATGCACCCCTTTCACCCCGGGGATGGACAGTACCAGGGCGGCCATCTGCTCGCCAACCTCGCCGGGCAGCGCCTTGTCCATCAGGATGGCGGTGCTTTCCCGCGCGATTTGCAGGGCGCTCCAGAGAATGTAGAAGGCAATGCCCAGCCCGAACAGGGCGTCCAGTTGCGACCAGCCAAACTGCGTCAGCAACAGGGCAAGCAAGATGCTGCCATTGAGCAGCAGGTCGGAGCGGTAGTGCAGTGAGTCGGCGCGCACCGCCGTAGAGCCGGTCAGGCGAATGACCTTGTGCTGCAACGCCAGCAGGGCAATGGTCAGCACCAGCGAAAGCAGCATCACCGCGATGCCGACCGTGGTGTCGCCCAACGGTTGTGGCGTTTGCAGGCGTTCGAACGCCTGCACCCCGATCAACACCGCGCTGACCCCGATAAACAGCGCCTGCGCCATGCCGGCCAGGGCCTCGGCCTTGCCGTGGCCGAACCGGTGGTCGTCATCGGCTGGGCGCAAGGCGTAATGCACGGCGAGCAGGTTGAGAAACGAGGCCACGGCGTCCAGTGCCGAATCGGTCAGCCCGGCCAGCAAGCTGACCGAGCCGCTCAGCCACCAGGCCAGTGCCTTGCTCAGCACCAGGATGCTGGCCACCGCCAGTGAGGCGCGGGTGGCCAGGCGCAGCAGGCGCTGGTGTTCAGCCGGGGTGATCATGCTGTGGGCGATGTCCTTGTGTGGTTCAGGCAGCCGGTACCCGCTGGTAGGCCGCCAGTTGCTCGACGCTGCCACGCTGCTGGATCAGGCGCGGGTCGTTCAGCGGCAGGCGCTGGCCCAGTTCGCTTTCGAGGATGGCCTGCAGCTTGAGGTTGTCGACCTTGCCATCGGGGCTTACCGCTTCGCGCAGTTTTTCCGGGGCGACCTGGGCGGTGCGGCCGCCGGGGTAGTAGATGGCGCCGGTGGCGAAGTCGATGCCGAAGGCGATCAGCCCGGGGATCACGTAGAACAGGATGCCGATGGCGTCCATGGCGGCGACCACGGGGTCGATCTTGCCGTCGATCTGCCCGCGACGGTCTGGGTAGAACAGCGTGCCGCAGGCCGTCAGCTGGGTCAGCAAGGTGACGATGAGGGCGCCGCCGATGACACGGGATGGGATACGCATGTAAATCTCCGAAAAGGTATTCAGCAGGGGCAAGCGAAGCGCCAGCACCTGAAGCTAAGACCATGATAGAGCAGGCTGGGTTCGCCGTTATACTCGCCCGACTGTTCGAGGACCACCATGATTTCATTACCGATCGATACCGTGTTGCCCGCCTTGCGCCAGGCATTGGAAAACCGCGACGAAGCCGTGCTCGAAGCGCCGCCCGGCGCCGGCAAGACCACCCGCGTGCCCCTGGCGTTGCTGGACGCGCCATGGCTGGCCGGGCAGACCATCGTGATGCTCGAACCGCGCCGCCTGGCGGCTCGCGCGGCCGCCGAAAGGCTGGCCAGCGAGCTGGGGGAAAAGGTCGGGGAAACCGTCGGCTACCGCATCCGTCTGGACAGCAAGGTCGGGCCCCAGACCCGTATCGAAGTGGTCACCGAGGGTATCCTCACCCGCCGGCTGCAGGCCGACCCAGGGCTGGAGGGCGTGGGGTTGCTGATTTTCGATGAGTTTCACGTTTTGCCATTTTCACCGAAAAACCCTGAAATCTTGTCAAACCTCAGGACATTCTCCTGCCAAAACTGATCCTCTTCCAGCCACCTCTCCTTTCCTCCCTCCGACCTTTCCATCCTTGACCAACCTACGGTGCGATCCGCCACCCCACCTCCGGTAGGTGCCAAGGTCTCCTAGGCAACACACCTCTCCCGTCATACCCGATCGACCCGAAGCTAGCTGGCGCTATTGAATGATCACCTCGGTGTGAGCACCATTGCTTGCGCATTAGCCATCCACAGGCGTGGGTGACTCATCGATGATGCGCGTTGCCCCCATGATCTCTTGAGGCTCGATACGGAATGGAATCACCCAACCCAAGCGCTATCACTCCTGCGGAACCCGGCCACCAGGAAAGCCTGCTCTCAGCTATCCTCCAGGACGCTGTCAGGTACCAACGCGACCTCCCAGATAATGAAAGGGTCAAGAGTTTTGGATGGATGGGGAGAGGCAGGTTGGACGCGCTCTCTCGCGTAGAGCAATACGTCCCCAGTATCCAGTCTGACCTTGATATAGTCCGAACCATTTTGAAAGCCGCCGTACAAACCGCAGTCACTGAAGAGCAAGGGAAAGAAGTATGGGAGGCGTATAGTCGCTGCCTTGAAGTAGCCTTTCCGATCTGCCAGAAATATCAGTATTGGAATCATCAGTTAAATGATATTTCGTCGGATCATAGCCTCAGCACAATTTCTTTTGATCGCTTAAAGAGGCTTGAAGAAGATGCATATTCAGATCCCGAGTTAAAGGGACTCATGGGTGAGCTGAAGCATGGCTTTAGTCTTGTCTCGCATATTAGTGACAGTAATAACTTTCGCCAGACGTTTGAATATTATGGTGAAGCAGTCGCCTACGACATGTTGAGTAAGCACTTCAAGACCAGAAGGGTGGACGCTCGTGATGATTCAATGCCGGACTTCGCCTGCCTGCTTCCAGATGGAAAAGAATTCTTTGTAGAGGTTAAGTCTCTCGATATTGTTGATGCGCCCTTTAGGTCGGAGCAGATGCATGAAGATGCAATGCAACAAAAAATTGAGCTAGAAGAGCAGATTAAGCAAGGGCGAAAGGTCGCAACGGCTGTAAGGGTAGTGGCCCCATTCAAGAAAGCTTTTGATGGTGGCTCATACGACCCTCGATCATTGTTAACCGTTATAAATACTTTTATCAAAAAATCAGGCAACGCATTCAAGGCCACCCAGTTCACCCAGGGCCCCACCTTTGCTTTTATCCTGTCTGACCGACTCGTGATACCGGGCGGTAAACACGATGTTGCCCCTCACTACTATGAGCGTGGTGGTGGAGCTGTTGTCTCTGGCGTACTTTGGCATGTGTGCTTTGGTCAGGAAGGTTGGCCGATTTTTAGAATGCCTGATTTTGAAGGCAAGCCAGGTCTTGAAGGCTGTATGACACTGAATGGACTGTTGGCAGATAAAGTGGTGCCTTTCCCTACAGGCGCGGTAATCGTCGCAAGTACCGGGTCGGAAGATTCCTTGGTTGGACTATATGATTCGAACTGGGCTCCTCACGAAGGCTGGAGCGAAGACGAAACCACCGAGGTGCTGCATAAGCTCTGCGAGGCGTACAACGACGAAAATAATTCGTGGGGTCAGTTGCACTCAATGACCTAGATCACCAAATAATGACCTGATTTGCCGACTATCGACGAAGCCCTGATAGCCCCGCTCACGACTTACCGTTATTGAAAAATGGGTTGTGATTTGAGGGCATCAGGAGCCGGCAGGGCTGCAAGACAAATGCAAGGATTCAGTATCCTTTCGAGGAGCAGCTAAGAGGACGTTCATGAGCGGTGCAGATTCCAACCAGAAACCAGACGAATCCCAGAAGCCTGTCGCCCACGAGCGCCACGACTTTACCAAACCAACGATCCAACGCTTGCGGGATCGCGCTGGCAACGTCTGTTCGTTTCCGGAATGCCATGTCCATACTCACGGCGCGGCCTTCTCCGGCGACAAGGCCAATAGCGATAAGTCGGTCGGAATCGGAATAGCCTGCCATATCAAAGCGGCTGCACCGGGCGGCCCGCGCTATGACGTGAAACAGACAAAGGATGAGCGCCGTCACATCGATAACGGTATCTGGATGTGCCAGACGCACTCAAAGCTGGTCGACGCTGACGACTCGGCCTACAGCGTCGAGACCCTGGTGGAGTGGAAGCAGAAAGCGGAAGCCCGATCCAACAGCCTCATCAACCGAAAGAGCTTCACTGAAACTGAAGTAAAGGCTGCGGTTGAAGAGGGAAACGTTTCGATTCTGCAGCGATGGGTAAACAAGGACAGCGACCCCATCAATACGCCCATCGTCGAGGTGATGCAGGGGTATGAGGCTGGGCTGGAGGCACTCGATCCACGCTTCAACGTGCGGGTCGATAAACACGGAAAAAACTACCACCACCACATCAGCGCTGCGCAAGAAAACGTGAGTCTGCAACTCATACTGGAGGATCTGGATCAGCTGGAGGGCTTCTGGGAAGCCGAAAGAGCTCTGGTTGAAGAAGGGCGGGAGCTGCAGATCCCTGGAGCACATTTCAAATTTGAGGGCTCCAAGCTATTCGATGCCATCCACCAAAAAGTTCGGGGATCGGGGCAAGGCATACTGACCGTTGGCGCACCGAAGCGAATGCTCACAGCCAACCTTTACGTACGTTCTCCAGAAGGTCATGAGCGGGCCATTGATACGTTCACGTGTTACTACACCTCTGGCAGCTTGCGCACGGTATTCAACGGAGAAGCATTGGGCGGATTTTTTGAGGTCAAAGCCTCATGCGCTCACGACGGGAGTGACACCAAGTTCGACCTGACCTTCAACGTGGACGCTTGGCGCGGTAAAAACATTCGAGACCTGCCGGGCTTTTCCCGGCTGGCGAGGGCGGCGCCTTACCTCAAAAATGGAAGCTTGGTCGTAGAGATCGAGGTGGGCATCAACGTAGCTTCCTTTGACACCAAATCCAGCCCGCTCAACGAGGAATATCGCGACCAGCTACGTTGGCTGGTCGAGTATCTCGACTCTGCTCGCAAGGTGGCAGAGCACTGCGGTGAGCCTATCATCCTCAAGGCTATCGACTTTGACATCGAGGTCTATGCGGCGCTTCGCAAGTACGCAAGGTTGCTCAGCGGGCCGGTGGCGACTACCCGGAAAGCCGGCTGGTTGTGTGGCGGTATGTTCACTTACTTCGAGGGGTGTGATCTTTCAAGGTTTAATTCGACAGAGGTACCCCCAGTGATCAAGCTTTCTCAGAGGGATTCGATCACTTTTGAGCTCTTTGGCCAGGTGATCACTCCCCCGCGAGTTGAGACGCTGTATACCGGCGTAGAGTCCGTTTTGTTCTGCGACCTTGATGCCCGCGATAAGCCGAAGGCAGAGTTCTACACCACAGAAGAAACGACGATAACAACCTTGATCCAAGCAGAGGACTCATGGGTGGTTCACCACGATATGAGCGCTCTCGGTGCAGCACGTGAGGACGATGCTGAGCAGTCGCCGGAGGGCTAGATCGGGTAACGAGCGCTGATGCCTAGCAGGCAAAAACAGAAATGTTGAGCGCCAGAGCAAACGTGAGTGCCTTCATTTTTGCTCTTTTGCTACCAGCTCTTCGGCGTACTGGGTCAGCCAATTTCGAGTTGACTCATCCACACCAGTTTTCTGCACGACGTGATCGATGTTGTACGACCCACGACAACGTCGTGTAGCTGTTGCCTTGCTTGTCTCGGCTGGCATACAACCAGGCAGCCGGGCGTTCAGGTGGCACGGGAAAAGACCTGCGCCGGCTCTTCCACGATCCGACTCGCTCAAAAATCCAATGCCTCATGCCTACCAGTGAGACTTAACGGATAGACAGTGGGTGAGCGCTGGTGAGCATCCATCTTTCACCTGGCCAACCTTTGTATACTGCCGCACATGATCCGGGAGTACACATGAGTTTGTTGCCAATCAACGCCGCCTTGCCGGCCCTTTTGAAAGCCCTCAATGAGCGAGATGAGGTCGTGCTTCAGGCACCACCCGGCGCGGGTAAGACCACTCGTGTTCCACTCGCCTTGCTCGATGAGCCGTGGCTTCAGGGCCAGACCATCATCATGCTCGAACCTCGTCGGCTTGCTGCGCGCGCGGCAGCGGAGCGTATGGCGAGTGAGCTGGGAGAGAAGGTCGGCGAGACTGTGGGCTACCGTATTCGCCTGGAGAGCAAGGTCGGCCCGAAGACACGCATCGAGGTGGTGACAGAGGGGATCCTGACGCGCCGCCTGCATAGCGACCCTGCGCTCGAAGGTGTGGGCTTGGTGATCTTCGACGAATTCCACCTGCGAAACCTCGATGCCGATCTTGCCTTGGCACTCACGCTCAATGGCCGTGAACTGTTCCGTGACGATGCGCCGCTGAAGGTGTTGCTGATGTCGGCAACGCTGGAAGGTGAACGGCTGTCGCGCTTACTGAATGATGCTCCGATCGTGACGAGCGAGGGACGGATGTTCCCGGTCACCACCCTCTGGAGCAAGCCGCAGCAACCGGGTGAGTACATCGAGCCCCGGGTCATCAGCGCATGCCTGGATGCGCTCACCGATGAGACCGGCAGTCTTCTGGTTTTCCTTCCCGGGCAGGCCGAAATCCGCCGTGTTCTGTCAGGGCTTGAGGAAGGGCTCAATGCCTCCCCGTCGCTGCAGAAAAACACGCTGCTTTGCCCGCTGCACGGTGAGCTCGATCTGAACCAGCAGCGAGCTGCAATCGATCCGGCACCACCGGGCATGCGCAAGGTGGTGCTGGCCACGAACATCGCAGAGACCAGTATCACCATCGACGGTGTGCGTGTAGTCATCGACGCAGGTCTTGAGCGTGTTCCGCGTTTTGATCCTCGCAGTGGCATGACCCGGCTGGATACTCAGCGGATATCCAAGGCCAGTGCCACCCAACGAGCGGGGCGTGCCGGTCGACTGGAGCCTGGCGTCTGCTACCGACTCTGGTCTGAAACGCAGCACGACCAGATGGCGGGTTTCAGCTCGCCCGAAATTCAACAAGCGGATCTCACAGGTTTAGCCCTGCAGCTGGCCAAATGGGGCGTACAGCCGAGCGAGCTGACGTGGCTGGATGCGCCGCCTGCTGCTGCATACGCCCAAGCAAAAGACTTGCTGTGCCGGCTCGGAGCGCTTCAGCAGGATGGGCAATTGAGCAAGCACGGCCAGGCCATGGCAGAGCTGCCCAGTCATCCCAGGATTGCCCACCTGCTCCTGCGAGGGCATGAGCTCGGGTTGGCTGAGACCGCGTGCAATATCGCCGCTTTGCTCGGTGAGCGGGATATCCAGCGTGGTGCAGGGGCTGACCTGCACAGCCGGCTGGCCATTCTGTCTGGAGAGCAACGTGCACAGCGCAATGAGCAGGGAGGCGCGCAGCGGGCGAAGCAATTGGCTAAGCAGTACCGCTCGTACTTGCGTGGCCCAGCATCGCAACCCGTCGTGGATTCAGACCATCCAAGGTGGGTGGGCTGCCTGCTTGCATTGGCCTACCCTGATCGGGTCGCGCAACAGCGTCGTGCTGGTGGGGCTGAATATCGATTGGCAAATGGTCGGGCAGCGATGTTCACCGAGACCGATGCCTTGATGAAGCATTCTTGGCTGGTGATCGCCGACTTGGGTAGCCGGCAGGGTCAGCGAGAAGAGCGGATCTATCTAGCTGCCGACCTCGACGAGTCGTTGTTCGACACTGTCCTGAAAGAACAGGTCAGCCTGGTGGATGAGCTCGACTGGGATGAGCGAGAGGGTGCTCTTCGCGCTGAACGACAGGTGAAAGTTGGAGAGCTAATCCTGTCCCGCGCGCCGCTGGCCAACCTGAGCGATGAAGCCCGTGTCCAGGCGTTACTCAACTACGTGCGACGCAAAGGGCTGGAGCTGCTTCCATGGACGCCTGAACTCTGCCAGTGGCTGGCGAGGGTCGAGTTGCTTCGGATTCTGGATGAGGAGTCGGGAACGACCAGTGCTTGGCCGGATCTGCGCGATGAAGCGCTGCTGGAGTCGTTGAGCGAATGGCTGGGCCCTTATGTCGGTAAGGTCACCCGGCACAGCCATTTCGCTCAGCTCGACTTATCCTCCATCGTACGTAACCTCCTGCCGTGGCCCCTGCCGCAGCAGCTGGATGCCCTAGCACCTCAAACGGTAGCGGTGCCCTCCGGATCGAACATTCGTGTCGACTACAGTGAGCGACCTCCGGTACTCGCTGTTCGGCTGCAGGAGTTGTTTGGGCAGGCGGATACGCCGCGCATTGCCAACGGGAGGCAAGTGCTCAAATTGCACCTGTTGTCTCCGGCGCGTCGTCCGGTTCAGGTGACTCAGGACTTGGCGAATTTCTGGAAGTCGACATACGGAGAGGTGAAAAAGGATTTGAAAGGCAGGTATCCGAAGCATTTTTGGCCGGATGACCCTCTGCAGGCGCAAGCCACAGCACGCGCTAAGCCTCGTGGAACCTAGGTAGTACGCCGCCACGAGGTTGCTTTCCCTGGGGGAAATGTATCCTCGCCGCCCTTTGTCTTTCGACGTGAGAGGTAAGGGCGTGGGGCACGTATTACGTGCAGTTGAACTCGCAAGCGCAACGCTGGCGATGTGGCAGTGACCTTGTCAACTGCCCTCCTCAACTGCCCATCAACGTCAGGTCGTGAAGAATGCTCAGGCGATGGCGAATGTCTTCACCAAACGGGATTACGACGTCATCTCCAAAGGCACGGTCAACCACCTGTTCCTGGTAAGTCTTATCCGGCAGGGTCTTACGGGTAAGGATGCTGATGAGGCGCTTGGACGTGCCAGGATCACGGTGAACAATAATGCGGTACCCGGCGACCCACAGTCACCGTTCGTGACATCTGGGCTTCGCATAGGAACGCCTGCGGTCACCACGAGGGGATTCGAGGTGGCTGAGTGCACGGCTCTCGCTGGATGGATTTGCGACATCCTGGATCACCTTGGAGATGCAGATGTGGAGGCTCAGGTTGCCCGCCAAGTCAGCAAGCTCTGCGCTCGCTTCCCGGTGTATCGCTGATTGACCGTTCGGTCGATGACATCTGACACTTGAGCAGGCTGAAGGTGGTCGCTGCACAGTTTGGGCGACCACCCACTCCTGAATCGCCCCTGGTTTGCTAGACACTCTCCAAGCTCAGAAAATAGCGTTTCTCATACTCTACTGGCGACAGCTGCATAGCACTGCTGTGTCGGCGTTTAGGGTTATAGAACATCTCAATGTAATCGAAAATATCACTTCGAGCTTCGTCACGCGTTGCGTAGATCTTTCGCCGGATTCGCTCCCGCTTCAAAAGCTGGAAAAAGCTCTCGGCCACGGCGTTGTCATGGCAGTTTCCTCGGCGACTCATGCTGCTAATCACGTTGTTGGCCTTCAAGAAACTTTGCCAATCCGAGCTACTGAACTGGCTACCTTGGTCTGAGTGGATCATCACTTGCTGCTGTGGCTTGCGTCGCCACACGGCCATCAGCATGGCGTCGATGGCTAGGTCGCTGCACATCCTGGGCTTCATTGACCAACCGATGACTTGGCGAGAGAACAGATCCAGCACAACCGCCAGGTACAGCCAACCTTCATAGGTACGGATGTAGGTGATATCGGTCACCCAGACCTTATTCGGCTCACTGACCTTGAACTGCCGCGCGAGGTGGTTGGGCGAGGCCACTGTTGGTTTTCCACCGTAAAACCCTGGCCGCCGCCGATAGCCAGTTTGCGAACGCAGTCCCTCTGCTTGCATCAAACGACCGACTCGATTCCGCCCACATGTCTCTCCTAGCTCTCGCAGGTCATCGTGAATTTTGCGATAGCCATACACGCCTCCGCTTTCTAACCAGGCATGCTTGATCAAGCCAAGCAGGCGTTGATCTTCTTTGCCTCGGGCAGATTGAGGCTCGGCCAGCCAAGCGTAGTAGCCGCTGGGATGCACCTTGAGGGTTTGGCAAAGGCGACGCACTGGATAATCCGTCGAGTGCTTCTTGATGAAGGCGTACTTCAGCCGCACTCCTTGGCAAAGTACGCGGTGGCCTTCTTTAAGATGTCTCGCTCTTCCGTCACGCGCTTGAGTTCAGCGCGCAGCTTACGCAGCTCAGCCTGCTGATCATCGTCTTGCTGACGCTGTTCTTGGGGTTTGCTGTAGAGCTTGATCCAAGCGTAAAGGCTGTGAACGGACATGCCCAGGCGCTGGGCAACATCGGCGACAGGCTTGCCTTTCTCGGTCACTTGCTTGACCGCTTCGATCTTGAATTCTTCAGGGTAACGCTGACGACTCATGGCACCTCCTATTTGGGCCTCATTATGAGGCTTGGAGGTGTCTACGAAACCAGGGGCGATTCACAATAACGCTCTCGGATTGAATAACTTGGCGCCATGCAGCTTATTGTCGAACAGGCACGGATATATAATGATTAGGGATTTTCTGATACGAGTGCAGTACGGGATTTACTGCTAAGGATTGCCCTACCGCAAGCTTTCTAGAGCTTGAATATGCAAACTCTGAATTATGCTTTCTTGAGATTCTGTGACGTTCTGTTTTTTTGAGATACTGCTAGTCCATCGGCGTACTGCCTAGCGTCATTGCGATATTGCGGCTTCGTAGCTCAATAAACTGCTCATTTCTTAACTTTACGTTTATCGCTGTTCTGCAATCTATGCGCCAATGCCGTCACCGGATCCAGCGTGTCGATTCCGGTTGGCCTGATGGGCGTCTGACTAGGACCTAGCTGCTGACACAGCTCTCGCTGTGGATTCCTGGAGGGCGTGATTGGGTGGAGGCATAAACTCTGGGTGGGACTTCGTCATCACCCGATCCGCCTGATTTTGGGCAGATACGAAAAAGCCCGCTTTCGAGGCGGGCTCTCACGTGTCTCCAAGGGGAGGCAATTGGCCAACAAAGTCTCGGAGCAAGCGGTTGTAGTTTATACCCCTAGCTCACCCGTGTCAGCAGGGCTTATGCGCTGCTGGACGCCCTGTCTGCCTAGTCAACGTCCCCTGGGCATCATTTATGTGGCGGGGTTAGCGTCTGGCCAAACCTCGTGGGAAAATATTCTGTACGTATATACAGTTATGGCGTGATCCGCCATGATCACCGTCTTCGATGCCTTGATCACCGTATTCTGGAGGACATCTGGACCCGCCTCCTGCGCCAATTGGCCTCCCTGTATAAGGAACGATAAGGTTTTGGGGGGAGCCCTTCTTTAGTTTTCAGGCCTTGAGAATGACGCTTGGCAGAGGCATTTGAAGAGACATAGGAGCATCACCCGGATACAATGCGCCCTTATCACCTTGGACGACTGGATGGGTTCGCCAGTCCGGACCTCCGGTGCTGAAAAGGTCAGCAGATTTGGGATGGGGCCAATGACTTCGATGCATGACGGCAAAATAGATGCCCATTTTTCTGGGCATGAGACGTTCCCGCTTCGTCAGATGTGGCTTAAGAAAGCGGTTGAAAGCGCAGATTTAGAAGGGGTCGTGCCTAAGACTACTTTCACCGACGACAAGGCTATAGCTGAATTCGGTGTGGGTCGAAATATGGTTGCGGCCATCAAACACTGGGCTCTGGCCTGCGATGTCTTCGTAGAGGATGAGTCCAAACGAAATTTTCAGTTGACTACTGCCGGTCGAGAGATTTTCTTGGATCAAGGATTGGATCCATACTCTGAGAACCCTACTACGGCATGGTATGCACATTGGTGCTTGGCCGGTCGAGGAAGTCGCTCGACTACGTGGTACTGGCTTTTCAATGTCTTCACCTCTCAGTCATTTAGCCGAGACGAAGCGCTACCTACGCTCACCAAATTTGCTCAAGCCATTTCCAGCGGGAGGAAGCTCTCCAGCGCTACGCTCAGTCGAGATTTAGACACCTGCTTGCGCGGTTACGCCCCTAGGTCTTCCACATCCTCGGTTGAAGAGGCTGCTGAGCCCATGCTCGCGGAGCTTGGGTTGCTCCAAGAAGAGAGGAAAGGCGTCTTTTCCTTCCGACGAGGACCTAAGTCAACTCTCACCGACGCCTTCTTCACATGGGCCCTCCTAGATTTCTGGCAGCGAAACCGGGCAAGTGAGTCCTCGCTCACATTTGAAACTGCAGCCTACGCCCCGGGCTCTCCAGGGCGAGTTTTCAAGCTCGATGAGGAGTCAGTAGCAGAGCGTCTTTTCACTTTGAACGAGCTTACTGACGGAAAGCTGCGCTGGTCTGATACCTCAGGCCTGCGGCAAGTGTATCGAGGTGATTTTGATTGTGAACTGATGATGGCCGAATTGTTGAGAGAGTCTTATGTCCGTTGAGTCTGATTTTTTGCCTGACGCCACTCCAGTGAAAATCGAACGACACTACCGACGGTCAGTTCGTATCGATGCGGACATTGGACGGCATGATGCTTTGGACGGATATGTACTGACCGAGACCGCTCGTGAAGCTCTGTCGATTATGACGAGGCAAATCGTCGGTAGTAGTCAGCGAGCATTTACTTGGACAGGCCCTTATGGAGGCGGGAAGTCATCTCTAGCTCTAGTCTTGGCTGCGGCGGTTGCCAACGATGCGTCGTTGCGTGAAAAGACACAGTGCTTCGTGGGTGATATACCCTCTTTTAGCGATGCTTTTAGCACTGACGATGGCAGTTGGCTGGTCGTGCCCGTTGTTGGACGTCGTACTAGCATCCTGACAGAGCTCTCCAAATCACTTAGCAAAGCTACTGGGCGAGATGAATCAGTTGTTAGCTCTGATGTATTGATTGATGCGCTGATTCGCGAGGCTGAGCGAGATGGCCGTGCGGGCGTGCTGCTTATCGTCGATGAAATGGGAAAGCTGCTCGAAGCGTCAGCTGCTGGGGGGGATGATGTTCATTTCTTCCAAGATTTGGCGGAGGTCGCAGCTCGCAGTCGTGGAAAGCTTGTGGTTTTGGGCATTTTGCACCAAGCGTTCCGGCAATACGCGTCTCGTCTCGGCATCGAAGCAAGAGACGAGTGGGCTAAAGTGCAAGGAAGGTTTACAGACGTTTCCTTCGTTGCTACTGGTGATGAGGTGGTTGAGCTCATAGGAAGAGCTATCCACTGCGATATTGCTCATCCAGACACTGTGGAGATGAGCGAAGCGATTGGAGCTGCTATATCTGGCCGTCGTCCTACAGTAGGACAGGGGATGGGATGTCTTCTCGATAAATGCTGGCCACTTCACCCCATAACCGCAGCACTGCTTGGGCCAGCCTCTCGGCGCCAGTTTGGTCAAAATGAGCGCAGCGTCTTTGGGTTCCTAACGTCGCTTGAGCCTCACGGATTCCAAGAATTTCTTTCAAATTGGGATCGGCAATCTCTTTATGGACCGAACCTTTTTTGGGATTACCTTAGAGCGAATCTTGAGCAAGCTATTTTGGCCTCACCTGATGGGCACCGTTGGGCGCAAGCTGTTGAGGCCGTAGAACGCGCTGCATCCAAGGGGGCCGCAGAAGCAGAAGTTTCATTGGCTAAGACGCTCGCGCTAATCGATATGTTCCGTGGTGTTTCGGGACTCGCGGCGGATGAGGCTGTACTGCACACCGTTCTGCCCGGCTACTCGAAAGCTGACATAACACGAGCTATGGAGCGGTTAGCTGCCTGGCGTGTGGCGCTTTATCGAACTCATCTCGGTGCTTGGACGGTTTTTGAAGGCAGCGACTTTGATATTGATCAGCAGGTTGCTAAGGCTCGGGCTACATTCGTGGAGGCTGATACCAAAGCACTAACGGCGATGGCGAGTTTGAATCCAATCATCGCTAAGCGCCACTACCATTCCACAGGAACGTTCCGCTGGCTCGGTGTGACTATGCACTCTGTGCAAGAGGCTGAGCGACTGTCGAAAACATACGAGCCCGACGGTGGAGAGTTTGGTCGTCTAGCGCTGGTGCTGCCTGAGCGCTCATCGACAGTCGAGGAAGTAGCCAAGACCTTGAGCGGGTTGGAGAACAAAGCCAAGAGCACGCTATTTTTCGGCATCCCGCCTAACCATGAGCTCATAGCCGATCTTGGCGCCGAGTTAATGTCACTGCGTCTGGTTTATGAGAATAGCCCTGAGCTGGAGGGGGATTCTGTAGCAAGGCGCGAGGTAGCTGCTCGACTCTCTTCTGTTAAAGGAGCGCTTGAGGAAGCGTTGCGAGAAGCGGTAACACGCGCGAAATGGCTGTTTGAGGGAGGGTTCGTGAAGCCAGACAGCTTGTCCTCATTTGCCTCGGATGTGGCTAATCGAACGTACAAGTCTGCACCGAAAGTGTGGAGTGAGCTCGTCAACAGGGACATATTGTCGAGCAATAGCGTCAAAGCGCGTCGTGATCTGCTTCACCGTATGGTTAAAAATACTAATGAGGAGTGGTTGGGTATTGAGGGGTATCCTGCCGAAAGGGGACTATACGAAACTTTGCTTTCCTCAACAGGTCTCCATCGACTAGATAGCCAAGGCCTTTGGGGGTTCCAGGCGCCAAAATCTAGTAACAAAAGACACATCCATCCACTATGGGCCGCTGCTCTTAAGAGATTTTCGAGCCAGATCGTCGGCACCGTAGGGGTAAGAGAGCTTTACAGTCTTTGGAGCGGAGCGCCCTACGGAGTGAAACGTGGGATGCTTCCAGTGCTGGCGGTTGCTTTCATGCTCGCTCACTCAGATAAGGTTGCTATTTATCGAGATGGAGTTTTTGAGCCGCAATTTACAGACGTCGATGTGGACGAAATGTTGCAAGACCCAAGCCGCTTTGCGCTTCGTTGGGTTGATGAAGATGTCGAGAAAGCAGAACAGCTTAAAACGATCTCTGCTGTGCTCCGCAAATGTGGTTTTGAAGCTTCATCCGAAACTCCCCTAGAAATCGCCAGAGCACTAGTAAAGACCCTATTCAGCCAACCGTTGTGGACCAGGCGTACCCAACAACTTTCGGCCATGGGACGTACTGTCCGGGATCTTTTAGTTAAAGCATCTGATCCACATAAGTTGCTATTTGTAGACCTACCAAGTGTTTTTGACGACGGTTCGGTAGGAGATGGTATTCATTTAGAAACCGCGCTTTCTGAAGTCATCGGGGCCTTTCCCGCTCTGTTGAAGAAGATGGATAGCCGATTGGCTGACGCCATTGATGCATCGGAAGGCGATGATCCTGAACTCAGAGAGCGAGCGCGCCACGTATCCAAGGCGACGGGGGATCTTCGCCTTGAAGGCTTTGCTCTACGCCTGCAGGAACGGGATGGAACACTTGAGGGCATGGAAAACGTTATGAGTTTGGTGGCAAAGAAGCCACCACGTGATTGGACCGACTTGGATGTGGACTCTGCTTTAATTGCTGTCGCAGATCTATCGCTCGCTTTCAGGAAAGCTGAGGCGCTGATTGGAGTTACTGAAAGAGCACCGGGGCGTGAGGCTTTTTCGGTTGTCATTGGCTCAGGCGGTTCGTCAAATGTAGTAAGTAAAACCTTCGAGGTTGCAGGTCGAGACAGGGACGTTGTTTCAGGCGCAGCAGCTAAGGTTCTCGAGATGTTGAGGAGCTCCGGGTTGGAGGGCGATCTGCTGCTTGCTGCTCTTGCTCAAGCGGGCTCAACGCTTGTGAATGAAGGGTCAGACTATGCGTGAACGCCATCTGCTAGGCCTCTCCGGGGGGCGTGATAGCGCCGCTCTGGCTATTTACATCCGTCAGACAAGGCCTGAATTGGATATCGAGTATTTCTTCACGGATACTGGAGAGGAGTTACCTGAGGTGCAGGATTTCCTCGGAAAGCTTGAAGGATTCTTGGGTAAGCCGATTCTGAGGCTAAATCCAAGGAGAGACTTTGAGTTTTGGCTAAAAGAGTACAACAATTTCTTGCCTTCTCCCCAGACTCGTTGGTGCACTCGGCAATTGAAACTCGCTCCCTTCGAGGAATGGACTCGTCCCATGCTGGCTTCAGGCGAGAAGGTATTTTCGTACGTCGCCATTCGGTCTGACGAGGAATATCGCGAGGGGTATGCATCCAAACATGAAAATCTCAAAGTTGTTCTTCCCTTCCGTGAGGAGGGGGTGGATAAGCCCGGAGTGATTGAAATTTTGGAGTCCTCCGGTGTTGGGTTGCCCGAGTATTACGAGTGGCGTAGTCGGAGCGGTTGTACCTTCTGTTTCTTTCAGCAAAAAATTGAATGGGTTCGATTGCGCGAACGCCATCCTGGTGCTTTTGAAGAAGCCAAGACATTGGAGAAGACAGCATTGGATCATGGATCCCCTTTTACTTGGACCAAGGGCGAGCCGCTTTCTGAATTAGAAAAGCCAAAACGTGTCGCTGCGATACGCAAAGAATACGAAGCACGTAAGCTGAGGGCCAAGGCGAGGCGCCCAAGAAACCCACTGCGTCCGTGGGAAGACAACATGGATATCGACGATATATATGGTATCGATGAGGCGGATGGGGGTTGTAACGTCTGTCACAAATAGAGCCTAGCCACGACACCACACCGTGGGTACGTCCCCCCACGGTGTCCGACGGCATTCGCTCATTGGCACCTTCATGCCTCTCCCGTAGGAGCGATCTCTCAGAGACTGAGCTCTTCTATCCACAAGTGACTGGGAACGGAGAGAATTGCCTGCGCGCTTCTAATTATAGCAATTCTAAGTAGTCTTCCAAGCTCGACAGGCTCATATGAACCGTCTTTGTTGTCCCCAATATTGAACCTTCATTTGTGCCGATAGAGATAGATGCTTTTTTCAAACTCTGAAGAGCATTTACTCCAGCGTACTTCACATACATTTCGATATCATATTCCCCCTCTTGCCATTGCCCTGTCTGGTATCCTGCTCGATCAATATGTACGAATAGTAGATCCTTGCAGACGGCAGATTGAGGTGCGATAGCAAACTCACCAAATGGACGGGCAGTAAGGCGTCGGGCCTTTAGGTCCGTGGAGTCAGCGTTCAATATCGATGTGGGGCGATATCTCATCTCGCAATCGAGGGACGAAATTCGCAATAAAAACCATTCTACGACAGTAGTTGTTAGGCCGCCGTTGATCATGGTAATTGGTATGATGAGTTCAAAAGCTCTTTTCGAAAGTTCGTTCGGGCTTGCAAATTCAATGGTGCTCCAGAGCGACTCGCAGTTTGCGCTAAGGCGTTGTTCAATAGCTTCGGGGTAAGCAGAGGTTATCCAATACAAAATCCATCCGTCAAATTCTTCTCGCGTGAGTCGCTTTCCATGTACAGCGCCCTCAAGAAGCCGGGATGAAATAATATGGATTAACGATTCTCGTATGGCAAGGGGTAGAGAATTTATGCCTTTATCTAAGAGATAACGGTCAACTTTCGTAATGGCCTGATCAATTAGGGCAAGAGTATCTAAGGAGGACGGAATTGGTACTTCAACATCATCAAAGGGAGCGTCTTGAAGAACTGACGCAGCTATGGGGCCCGCTAGGATGAGCTGATAGCTATCTGCTTTTCCAGAGGCTTTTAATTCTGAGCACCAGGTAGCAACATCCGCCCGACCGATTTGGTTTTGAGATGACTTTACCTGCTGAACTCTTCGGAATCCTCCCGAGAACTCCCATAAGATATCTACCTTATCGTTGCCCGAATCTGGCTCGATTGTCACGGCCATCCAGTGGCCGTTTTGTGTTTGCAGCGAATCGAGCAAGCAAACCAGCGTTTGTATGGAAAAGCCTCGTATAGCTTCACGTCCTCCCACTGATCAGTCCTCCACCTCAAAGAAATCCATAGCCATGCGACCCCAGCTAAGCCTTAGCTCCTCTACGGCAAGGCGCATTTTATCGCTGGGTGCTTCGTCTTCCATCCTAGCCCAAGCAGCGATCAATGAGAGTAAGTTTTTAGCATATTGTAGGTCATGGTGGTCATCAGTTTTGAGCACTTCGAATAGGCGGGCATGCACCGGATGTCTAGTATTGAGAGTGACGAGAATCAACCCGCCAGCTGTTGAGACATCAAAGAACATCTGGCCTGAAACATCGGCGTGCTTAAACCGAAATTTTATTTTTTTGCTCACGTAGTCGACAGCGATTGTATGTGCTGTCTTGTCATCAACGCCATCTTGAATTATGTCATTAGTAAGGTCCCTGGTGCGATCGGCTTCGGGGGACTCTTCAGCCTTATCACTTCGCCCGGTATCGCCAACTCGATCTCTCCGACGAGTCACGGAGTCTGTGGCAGCCTTCTCAGCTTTGTTTTCTGGGCGCTCTCTTTGGCTTTGAAGTCGATCCCCTTCACGCATCTTTGCCACATGTCCGCGCATTTGAGTTAATAGTTTTTCAATCTCACGGCTTATCTGGTACATGGGTAATCTTGGATCGCGATCTAGTTCGAGAATTTCACGATACTCACGGACCGTAAGTCCCTCAGTGGCAGCGTCCTCCTCAAAGCTTAGGCGCAGAAAACCAGTGGCTGCTTGTTTGTTGTTACTAACTCCGAAAACATCGTCTAGTCCAGGCTCAAACTCGACTTCAATGCCCCACCATCTTTCCCTGGAGTCGTACGAGTTCAAGAAGCTGTGATTCATTTCTAACTCGCGACCAGAGCGTACAACCGAAATGCCCTGATTTTTTTGAGTGTGCTGACCAATAGGTTTAGTTCCGCCTTCCTTTCTCGCTTCTGGCTTGCAGATCGAAGCGCGAATTGTCACAAGATGTTCCTCATTATTGTGACCGACTGAAATAACCAGAGGCTCGCCGAAGGTATCGAAAGCTGGTTTTTGATCGAAAGGAGCTGGTGCGTTAGTTCCCGTCATCAAATAAAGCGGATCATTTGGCCTAACGTAGCTCTCAAAAAGAGATATATATTGCGATGCCTTGTATTCATAAGCTGCAAACCTGATGCGCACCGACTTTTCGTTAATAAAGTGGCGATACACACGGCCTGCTATAAATTCGGTATGCCTCAGCAGCGTGTTGCTCTGTTTCCAAGTGACACGATCAAGCTCACTCCAGACAACTAGGGTGCCTTGTGCTCCGACTTCCCCTGCGATTAGTGACAGCCACTCTGCAGGAATAGCTGAGACAACTGGAATAGGAACTTCTGTCATCTGTCCGCTTTGGATGCTACCAACATCAAGATAAACGTGGTGCGCAATTCCTTTCTGCCAGCTCCAAACATCAACCCGCTTGCACTGCGAAATGGAGGAGTTGGGAAGCCCCATTCCAAACTTTCCAATGCCTTTTTGGTGTTTTGGGTCTAATCGAGTGCCGTTGCCAAACTGAAGCGCCTTGCGCAGCAGTTCTGGATCCATGCCAGCTGCATTATCGAAGACTGCAAGACGAGAAAGCCTGCGACGGCCACCAATCGGTGTTTCATCGATACATATCAACTCGACCTCTGTATTTTTTCCCATCTCCACTCCGGACTGAACGGAGTTGTCGATCAGCTCAGCTAATGCATGGGCGGTATCTCGGTAGCCAGAACTGCGCATTGCGGATATCGAGAGATTTTGAGGGATGATTGGAAACGTCATCTTATAGCTCCGAAAAATCTAACTTGGTCCAAGTCTCAAAGGTTCTGTGCGCGTTTGCCCTTGGAGGAATAGAGTCCGCGATTGCAACAATTTTCAGATGCCCTTCAGTTAATCGCGCACTGCCAAGTCTTCCAATCATTCCATAAAATACTGAATGAGATAGTGTGGGGAGCGCAATAATTGCCTTCGCAATATTAGGGACCGAACTACCCGATATGAAAAAGCCGTGAACACATAGAATTTTCCCATTGCGTGCGTGGAATTTCTGCATTTCGCGATCTCGTTCTTCTGGGGATTTATCGCTTGTGACAGACATCGCCTGAATTCCGCGAAAAGCTAGCAGTCCTGCAAATAATCGCGCTTGGTCACCTGTTGTTGCATAAAATACTATATTGCCTTGAGTTGTTTCTGATTCTGAGATGATCAGTTCCAGCAGCGCTTGATTCCTATTGACGTCTTTGCTGATTCTTTCAACTTCACATGCGTCATATTCTAAGTTTTCAGACTTTGTGATAGTGCCTGCGTCGCAATCAATATCTTTAACTTCTATTTTTATATTGCAAAGATCATTTGACTCACCCAGTAATTTGATGGGTTCTGCACAGTCAATAGTGATGTAAGAATCACAAAATCGCTGGTGGAGCTCTCCAGAATCTGAGCTCGAGGTAATTTCGGAGCCAGATGAAGCAGATATTGCAATCAGGCTAAGGTCTGACTCTTTTGATAGATTGGTTAGAATGTTTGCGCCAGCCGGTTTGCTGATGTGCTCAGCGTCTCCAAATATCACGACTCGCGCTTTTTTTCCCAGTTTATCTAAATCAGCGTCTTCGCTTTTAATTTTGGCAATGTCGGCAACGATGATACAGTTTTCAAGGCTTCCCAAATCGGGAGTGTCTCTGTTTCCGTAAAGTCTATAGATTGTTATGTCACGCGATCCTAGATGTTCCCATACCGCACGTAGCTCGTTAAAAGCATCATCGCACAGTGCTTCTCCTGGCGTTAGCCATAAGACAACCTGACCATCACGCTCTGACCGATAAAGGTCAACAACTGCTGTTGCCACTAGTCGCAGCTTGCCAGCGCCCCAAGGCATATGTATTAATGCTGATGCATTTGGGTTGGCGATGGCGGTCCTGAGCTTCCGGAATGCGTTGAGTTGGTGGGATCTAAGTTTGTGACTCGCCACGGTTTTTCGTGAAACTTCGATTTCTCTGTTGGTCAACTCACTTGCACTGTATGGTACGGCAAACCATCGTGTGAGCAACTCGAAATTAGAGGGATTGATATCAAAGTTAGTGCTGTTAAGAGTTGTCAGTGCGGTAGATGTTGGTAGTTGAAGAAGTTCGCAGAGTTTTTTTCCTTCCTCTGTGTCAAGCTTTGAAAATAGTAGTTGCCGAACCGTTTTATTGCGTAGGGCACCTTCCTCTCCTAACACGCTCACTACGAGAAATGCTAAGCTTTCGGGGTTGAGAGACTCAGTGACGACTTTTTTGAGAAGGGTAACTGTAGTGTCACCTACGAGATTGGTCAGAGATTCAAAATCACAGCGTGATAGAAACTCAACGAGTCTTGTGGTCACTGGAAGATACTCCCGACCATTTTTCCTTGGGTTGGGCGCGGGCAGCCATAGTTAATTATAATGTCCTCCTCTTTAACTTCCGGCACGCCCGGTCCTCCGTAACCTTTCATTTTCTACCTCTCTGCCAAAAAGTAAGATTAGACTGCTTCAGATACTTCTGCTCTATACTTAGTGATCATTCAGCTGGTCATCGTGCATCTAGGTATTTCATTCCATGATTAGCTAGGTAATAAGTCCTACTCCTAGGGGCTGTATGAAAAGCCTTGACTCGAAGGTCAGGCAAGTTGAAAACAGCCCAGGGAGCGGAATTTACGGGTTGTAAATGAGCATTTCGAGGCTGTTTTCAACGCAGCATCAAAGCTTTTCGTACAGGACCTGAGGCTCTCTGACCTGCCAGCATTGGCACCAAATTCGCGATTAACGCATTTCCGTCTGCCAAATGAAAGCTCGCCCTAGGTCTGGGAGCATGGATGCTCACTCGCTGGTGTCAATCGTCGACTGCTTCCGGCAGTGAGTGTCGATTGGTGGTGTCAACCATTGATGAAATGGGGCCTCGTTTTTGTCAATGAATTTATTGGGGGTTGACTGTCAATCCCTTGTGCTGTTGGTCGGCGCTGAGCGTTGATTTAGCTAGGGTTTCGGACGGACAGAATCGGTCTTCTCCTCTCGGTCAAGGAGACCTGGCGCGCTGGCATCATACGATATCGTTACCTTCGCTGCGCCAGAATGCTCTTCTCACAAGCCGGCAGTCATGACGACCGCCGGCTTTATCGACGCCAGACGACGAGATTTGTCACATATCCCGAAGCTCAAATGGTTGAGCACACATTGCAGCTATCATCCGCTCATGACGTAGCGAAAAGTCCTCTCGGGATGGTACGTAGTCAACCCGATCGAGTCTGAGCGCAGCAATAAGCTCAGGCTGTTTTTTGGCGAGGTTGCGGCGGGCTTCCTCAAGCAAAATCATGTCGTATTGCTTATAAAATCGGTGCTCATTGAAGAATGTACAATCGTGGAGAAACACTTCCTTTTTTTCGCTGGACATTTGCGCGAGCACCGATGGCGTCAAATACCACTCATTGCTGGAAATCATTACAGACTCCACCAAGTCGATCAGTCCGGGATCAGATGAAAAGCTCTCCATCAGTCCATCGAGAAACGATTGAGGACACGCCTTGGGGACGACACCAAAAACAAACGTGGAGTCTGCATATGGGATCACTGCGAAGAAAGAATCCCGACGCTGGTCCCCCTGAACTCCATGGATCATTGCGTTTACTGCTACCGGCAGGCGCACCTCCAAACGTCTGTAAGGGATATGGTGGCTCAATTGCTCCGTGCTGATTACGCTGTTGCCATCTAGACTTTGATTCCCGGGGACATCAATTCGCGCCAAGATTTCGGACGGAAGCTGGAGAAGATTATCAGCCCGGCGAGTGGTTGATGAAGCCAACTTGCCGAATTCAGCCTTGAAGAGCTCTTGGATATGTTCGTCTTCGAGCCACGGATGCTCAGCAGCATCTAGCTTGCTTAAAAGCTCATCTACGTCTATGTCTTCGTACTCTTCTGCATTGAGGGTGGCGAGTCGAGACTCATCAATGCTTTGAGCAATCACTGTCCGATACGCCTGAAGCATCAGGTCCTTAGCATCTTCGATTTTTCGGGTGTCAAGCGCAGCGAATAGGGCGTCATGCTGATTACAAAATCCATTAAAAGCCGTAGCATCGTGGACGCCGATCAGGCCAAATGTGATTTCCTTAACATCACCTTTTCGCAGGGACTTGATCGTCTGAAGGTGGCCATCTTCAGCGATTGCACCGAGCGAGATAGACCTGGATATGGCGTGTGAAAAAATACTCTTCCCGGTACAGCCTGGGTATGCACAAGTCCATTTCCCGCTGCGTTTGAGCACTTCTTTGGCGCGGCGCTCATGCCGATTGTCACGCTCCCTATCGCTTGATCCCATACCCTTGCCCTATCTAAATGTGACTGTCAACGTCGAATGTCGGTAACGTATGTTCCCCGTGACCAACTGCAATGGAGCAATTTCTACCGCTCATGAATCTGAAGTCTGCTAGTCAAATCCGATACACATGAGTGGTCAGGTCGAATGCACAGGTGATCATGCAATCAGGTGGTCAGATTGGATGCAGTTTCCCAACAGGGCATCCTACTAGCGTATATATGACAATCGTACTCAGAATTGAACAGGTCACGATGCTCCGTGGCTATTGGTGCCAGTAGACACTTTAAGCGCTGCCCTCAAGAGAACTACCGGAGATTCGGGACGTCGTGAAGTTTTGCGAGCTGAGCTACGAAGTGTCAATGGTGGATCCGAAGTGAGCGTGTGGCTGGCGGAGAGGGTGTCAATGTCTGCCGCAATCCACATGCAGATAGTCAATCTTGAGGGGCAATATTGACAGTCAATGCCGGCTTCGCCTTAGCTGGCTGACGCCGATATTTTCCGAGGGATACAGGTTGTCAATCCATCAAGGTGGTAGGTGATAAGACCAACTACTGGCCGGATGACCCGCTGGTGGCCGAAGCCACGGCGCGGGCCAAGCCTCGGGGTACCTGATGGGTTTCAGGCGGAATTACTCGGTGCCTGCACAGGGCGTCCGTTGCAAACCCGCGTGAGGAGGAAGATGGTTTCTTTGCCCTCCAAGACTCGCAAGTAAGAAAAGAAAGGATCGGCCACGGTCTGGTCGTGGTCGAGCCGCACCGTATGCCCTTGATGATCACGCCAACGGCATATCAAGCTGTCGTCGCTCCAGTACAGGGGTTCGAACTTGAAGGGGGCGGACACGCTGGCGTACTGGTATAGCCCAAGGTAGCCGTTGCGGCTGACCCCCATCTTCTTCTCGTGGTCCGCTCCGCTGCCGGTGATCATGAAATGCAGGCGATCGGGTTCTTTCGAGTGAAACAGAAAACGAAACACGCTGGCAGGCTTCTGATTGCCTGCAATCAGCCAATCACTTTGGCCGCTGATCACCTGCTGATCAGCGTCTTTGAACAGGCTGAGGTAGACGGATTTGGGCTTCTCGCGCGGAAGGCTTTCGAGAGTGGTTGCCGGATCGAGGGCCTGCAGAGTGCCGAGGAATATCTCGGCACTTTCTGCCCAATGGCTATCGCTTGCTGCCCAACGGCAATCGGCTGTGGAAGTGATCATGGCGGCTCCGTGTCTTAAGGTCGCGAGCCGCCACGTTCACTGATACGGGACCATGCTGGCAGCGTGCAGGTCTTCCACGGCGCACGCCTTGTGCAAGGTCACGGGCGTCAGGCGCCGCTATCCGCCTCCAGCAACGTGAACAGGCGGTACAGCACCACAGTACTGAACAGCTGCAAGAAGCCGCTCAGGCTGTCCATGGCCAGTTCCATGCCGGGGGCTGGCTCCGGGAAGGCCATCAGCAACAGCCCGTCGATCAGCCAGATCGGCGCCAGCACGCCCAGCACGCAGATCATGATGCGCATGAAGTGGCCGGTGGTCATCCGCGCGCTTTCGCGCATCGCCTGCACCACCGGCAGGCCACGCAGCACCAGCAGGTATTCGGCGAACACCAGGTTGATCATGATCCACACGCCCGGGAAGATGAACAGCGCCAGGCCCGCCATGATCAGCAGTGAGCTGATCAGAATCAGCAGGGCCAGTTGCGGCCACAGTTGCAGGGCGCGGGCGAACAGGTCGCGCTTGGCGATGTCCTGGCCGTTGCTGCGGGTGTCGAGATAAAGGATCAGCGCCGCGCTGTACAACGGGTAGAACAGCAGGCTGACCAGCATGCCGTAAGCCGGCGACGCCTGGTCGCCCAACTGCCGGTACAGCAGCTGGGTGATCAAGGCTTCAAGCACCACCAGCGGCAGGCACAGCTGGAGAATGTTTGGCAGGTGGCGGCGGAAGAAGTACAGGGAGTCGCGCAGAACGCTCAGCGGATTCATCGGTCAACATCGCATGGCAGTAAAAGCAGGGGCCTAACTTTAGCCCAAAGCGGGCGCGCAGCTGTCACTTGCTGAAAAAAGTTTCACCGCCGTGGTGATTGAATCCCATGCCTGCACCCCCCATCTTTGACGCTGTCCGTTGTCCCGCTTCCCCACGAGGTTGCCTCATGAACACTGAAGAACAAACCCTGATCGATAGCCTGTTCGGCCGCATCAAGCAAGCTGAAGACCCAAGCCAGCCCCGCGATGCCCAGGCCCAGGCGTGCATCGAGGAACACCTGCGTCAGCAGCCGGCGGCGCCGTATTACATGGCCCAGGCGATCCTGGTTCAGGAAGCTGCGCTCAAGCGCCTGGACGAGCAGAACAAGCAACTCGAAGCGGAGCTCAAGCAGGCCCGCGCCCAAGCCGAAGCCAGCCGTGCGGGTAGCAACGCCCCGAGCAACAGCGGCGGTGGTTTTCTGTCGAGCATCTTTGGTTCGGGCGGGCGCAGTGCGCCACCAGCGGTGCAACCGCAGCGGCCTTCGGCGCCTGTTTCTGCCGGCGGTGGCTGGCGTGAACCGTCTGCGCCGGGCTTTAACCAGCAGCCTGCGCAGCAACAGCAGCAAGGCTTCGGCGCAGCCCCGGCGCGGGGTGGCGCCAGCAGCTTCCTGGGTGGTGCGATGCAGACTGCTGCCGGTGTGGCAGGCGGGGTGTTGCTGGCGCAAGGTATCAGCAGCCTGTTCAACCACAACTCGCAGCCTGAGGAAGTGGCCGAGGTGATCAAGGAAGAACCGACCCCTGCCAGCGACAGCGGTGGCTGGAATGACCAGGGCGGGCAGCAGCAAGTGGCCGACAACGGCGGCTGGAGCAATGACCAGGGCGGTTACGCCGATACCGATTATGGCAGTGATGATGGGGGCTTCTTCTCCGACGACGATTCCTACGTCTGACGGGTCTGGCATACTGCTGGCATTTTGGGGCTGCAGGGCAGCCCCGAATTCCATCAGATGAAGGGGTTCCAGGTGAAAAAGATCGCGTTGTTCGCCGACGTGCAGAACCTCTACTACACCGTGCGCCAGGCGCACGGTTGTCATTTCAACTACGCCGCGCTGTGGGCCGAGGTCAGCCGTGAAGGGCAGATCGTCGAGGCCGTGGCCTATGCCATCGACCGCGGTGACAGCAAGCAGCAGCAGTTTCAGCAAATTTTGCGCAACCTGGGTTTCGAGGTACGCCTGAGACCGTTCATCCAGCGCAGCGATGGCTCGGCCAAAGGTGACTGGGATGTGGGCATCACCCTGGATGTGATCGATGCGGCCAGCCGCGTGGACCAGGTGGTGCTGGCCTCGGGTGACGGTGACTTCGACCTGTTGCTGGAGCGGGTCATCCAGCGTCACGGTGCTGAAGCGGTGGTGTATGGCGTGCCCGGGCTTACTGCGATGTCACTGATCCGCGCTGCGAGCCGGTATGTGCCTATTGAGGGGCGGTTGTTGTTGCGTCATTGAGGGGTTCGCCATTACATCTTCAGCGCCCATAAGATCGAGCGCCGCCCGCGCGGCGCTTCGCGGGGCAAGCCCGCTCCCACATCTATTTCGGGCCAATGAAAACCAGTACCAGCGCGCGACCGCCTTGTTTGTCGACTCGATATTGAGGCGGGCACTAAAAGGGCGCGCGCCAATGCATCAGGCATCACTGGCCCGAAATAGATGTGGGAGCGGGCTTGCCCCGCGAAGCGCCGCGCGGGCGGCGCTCGATCTCACAGGCGCTGAAAACCTACCGTCAAACTCGCTCCCCCCACCAAGTGTGCCGCTCATTTATTCTGGTTTTGTAACTTATTAATGCTCGGTGGCCTTTCTAAACTAAGCCACCCGTAAACGGATTTTGAGTAACCTTGCCATGCCTGCCTCCCGTCGCTTCCCGCTGCTGCTTATCGGCGCCTTTATGGCCCTGTATCTGGTCTGGGGGTCCACCTATCTGTTCATTCGCATTGGCGTCGAGTCCTGGCCACCGATGCTCATGGCGGGGGTGCGCTTTCTGATCGCCGGGGGCTTGCTGTACGGCTTCCTGCGCTGGCGGGGTGTGCCGGCGCCGACCTGGCCGCAATGGCGGGCGGCGGGGGCAATCGGCTTTCTGCTGCTCAGCTGCGGCAATGGCGGTGTGACCGTGGCCGAGCACGCCGGTGTCGCCTCAGGCGTGGCGGCGCTGGCGGTGGCGACGGTGCCACTGTTCACCCTCGTGTTCGGCTTGCTGTTCGGTCACCGTAATTCGCGGCTCGAGTGGGCGGGCATCGGCCTTGGGCTGGTCGGTATCGGCCTGCTCAACCTCGGCTCGAACTTGCAGGCAAGCCCGGTTGGCGCAGCACTGATTCTGTTTGCGGCGGCGTCGTGGGCATTCGGTTCGGTGTGGAGCAAGAGCTTGCCGTTGCCCCAGGGGCCTATGGCCAGTGCCGCCGAAATGCTGGTGGGCGGGGCAGTGTTGCTGCTGGGCAGCGTGGTGTCGGGCGAGCGCATGACCCAGATGCCGACCGCCGCCGGTTGGGGCGCGCTGGCCTACCTGGTGTTCTTCGGCTCGATCCTCGCGTTCAGTGCCTACATGTACTTGCTCAAGCATGTACGCCCGGCAGCCGCGACCAGCTATGCCTACGTCAACCCGGCGGTGGCGGTGCTGTTGGGTATCGTCTTCGCCGGTGAGCAGATCGGCGCCGAAGAATGCGTGGCCATGGCAGTCATCATTGGCGCAGTGGTGCTGATTGGCCTGCCGCAGTGGCGCAAGGCACCACAACCTGCGCAACCGCTGAAGGGCGAAATCTGCAAGTAAGCGGGGGTGTTGCGGTAAACTTGCCGCCTTCGCTGAACCCCCTGACGGTATTGCCATGAATTTCGCCAAACTCGGCCTGATCGAACCCTTGCTGCGTACCCTGCAGCAGCTGGACTACACCACCCCGACCCCGGTCCAGGCCCAGGCCATCCCTGCCGTGCTGGCCGGCCGCGACCTGATGGCCGCAGCCCAGACCGGCACCGGCAAGACCGCAGGCTTCGCCCTGCCGGTGCTGCAGCGCCTGGCGCTGGAAGGTGAGAAGGTTGCCAGCAACTCGATCCGCGCGCTGGTGCTGGTACCCACCCGCGAGCTGGCCGAGCAGGTGCACAACAACGTGCGCGAATATGCCGAGAACCTGCCGCTGAGCACCTATGCGGTGTACGGCGGCGTCAGTATCAACCCGCAGATGATGCGCCTGCGCCGTGGCGTCGACCTGCTGGTGGCAACCCCAGGTCGCTTGCTCGACCTGTTCCGCCAGAACGCCGTGAAGTTCAACCAGGTGCAGACCCTGGTGCTTGACGAAGCCGACCGCATGCTCGACCTGGGCTTTGCCGAAGAGCTGCAGTCGGTGTACGCCGCGCTGCCGCGCAAGCGCCAGACGTTGCTGTTTTCCGCGACCTTCTCGGACCAGATCCGGGTGCTCGCCGGCCTGGCCCTGAACGACCCGCTGAGCATCGAAGTCAGCCCGCGCAACGCCGCCGCCTCCACCGTCAAGCAGTGGCTGGTGCCTGTGGACAAGAAGCGCAAGGCCGACCTGTTCTGCCACTTGCTGCGCAAGCAGCGCTGGAGCCAGGTGCTGGTGTTCGCCAAGACCCGCAACGGTGTCGACCAGTTGGTAGAGCGCTTGCTCAGCGAAGGTATCAACGCCGATGGCATCCATGGCGACCGCCCGCAAGCGACGCGCCAGCGTGCCCTGGATACCTTCAAGGCGCGTGAGATCCAGGTATTGGTGGCAACCGATGTGGCCGCACGCGGGCTGGACATCGACGATCTGCCGCTGGTGGTCAACCTCGACCTGCCGATTGTCGCCGAGGATTACGTGCACCGTATCGGCCGCACGGGGCGTGCTGGCAACAAAGGTGAGGCGATTTCGCTGGTGTGTGCCGACGAAGTGCAGATGCTGGCGTCGATCGAAACGCTGATTCGCCAGACTTTGCCGCGGCACGAAGAGCCGGACTTCATCCCTGAACACCGGGTGCCGATGACCGATGCCAGTGGGCAGGTGATCAAGAAGCCGAAGAAGGCCAAGAAGCCGAAAGAGAACAGCGCCAAGCGTGGCCTGGGGCGCTGGATGGACAGTGCCGAGGCGGCTAGCCCGGCGCCAGCTGTTAAAGCGGTGCGTAAGGTGCCTAGCTTCAATGGCGGACCGCGTAAGCGTAAGCCTTGAGCTAGCGGCGGCTCTGTGGGCGCGGGCTTGCCCCGCGAACACCGGCGAAGCCGGTGCCAGGCACTGCGTGCCTCTATTCGTGGAACAAGCCCGCCACCCAATCCGCAGCTGCCCGCCCGGCCCGCAACCCACTGGCAAAGCACGCCGTCAGCAGATAACCCCCCGTCGGCGCCTCCCAGTCCAGCATCTCGCCGGCACAGAACACCCCCGGCAGCGCCTTGACCATCAACCCCGCGTCCAGCCCCTCGAAGCGCACCCCACCGGCACTGCTGATCGCTTCATCCAGCGGCCTGGCGCGCACCAAGGTAATCGGCAACGCCTTGATCGCCCGTGCCAGCGCTTGCGGATCGGCGAAGGTCGCCTGATCCGTCAACTCCCGCAACAAGCCTGCCTTGACCCCGTCGATACCCAGCTGGCTGTGCAGGTGCTTGGCCATCGAGCGTGAACCACGCGGCCTGGCCAACGCTTCAGCAATTTTATCCACAGGCCGGTCTGGCAACAGATCCAGCAGCAGCACCCCGCGGCCCTCGCGGTTGATGGCCTCGCGCACTAGCGCCGACCAGGCGTACACCAGGCTGCCTTCGACCCCTTGCGCAGTGAGAATGAACTCGCCCTTGCGCGGCAGGCTGCCCGGCACGCTGAGGGCAATGTTCTTCAGCGGTGCGCCGGCAAACTTGTCCTTGAGCAAGGTGCTCCAGCCTTCGACTTCAAACCCACAGTTGCTCGGCTGCAAGGGCGAGATATCCACAGCCCGCTCAGCCAGCAGTGGTTGCCACGCACCGTCTGAACCCAGGCGCGCCCAACTGCCCCCACCCAGCGCAAGCACCACGGCTGCCGCTTTCACCCGTCGTTCACCCTGTGGATAAGCGATCCGCAGGCTGCCATCGTCATGCCAGCCCAGCCAGCGATGGCGGGTGTGGATAACTACGCCGCTGTCGCGCAGACGCTTGAGCCAGGCGCGCAGCAGCGGGGCGGCTTTCATGTCGCGAGGGAATACCCTGCCCGAGGTGCCGACGAAGGTTTCGATACCCAGGCCGTGAATCCACTGGCGCAGGGCTTGGGCATCGAAGTTGCGCAGCAGGGCGTCGATCTCGCCCTGGCGTTCGGCGTAGCGCGCGACGAAAGCGGGGTAGGGCTCGGAATGGGTGATGTTCATGCCGCCGACACCGGCCAGCAGGAACTTGCGGCCTACCGAGGGCATGGCATCGAACACCTCGACCGCCAAGCCCGCCTGGGCCAGCGCTTCGGCGGCCATCAGGCCGGCGGGGCCGCCACCGATGACGGCGACAAGGGGAGGGGATGAAGGGCGTAGATCGGGCATGGGCGGCGGCAGGCTGTGGAAAAGAGTGCGCATTCTAGCGCAGCCGGCCCTGCGGAAGCACTGGTCAAAAAATGATCAGATCTTTGCAGGGCACGCAGGCAAAGGGCTGCAGCAGCTTTCGCGCAGCTTATCCACAGGCGGTTCCACAGTCATTGTGAACAACTGATGACCTTCGCCGCGCTGTGATGGAGGATGCCATGGCGCCGCGCCAAGGCTGCGCGATCCTTGCTGTAGCCACCGCCGATCACCCCCACCACCGGGATATCGCGGCCCAGGCAATGGCGCATGACCCTTTCGTCGCGGGCCGCCAGGCCTTCGTCGGTCAGTTGCAGGTAGCCCAGGGCGTCGTCCTTGTGCACATCCACGCCGGCGTCGTACAGCACCAGGTCGGGTTGGTACAGCGGCAGCAGGTAGTTGAGGGCATCGTCCACGACCTTGAGGTAGGCGGCGTCGCCCATGCCGCGGGGCAGGGGGATGTCCCAGACGCTCTGCGCCTTGCGGGCCGGGAAGTTCTGTTCACAGTGCAGGGACACGGTGATCGCGTCGGGTGTGTCCTGGAGGATGCGCGCGGTGCCGTCGCCCTGGTGCACGTCGCAGTCGAAGATCAGCACCCGGTGCACCCGCCCGGCCTCCAGCAGGTAGCGGCTGATCACGGCCAGGTCGTTGAAGATGCAGAAGCCGGCGGGGTGATCGTAATGGGCGTGGTGGGTGCCGCCGGCCAGGTGGCAGGCGATGCCGTGCTCTAGGGCCAATTCGGCGCACAGCAGCGAGCCGCCCACGGCGCGCACGGTGCGCCGGGCCAGCGCCTCGCTCCAGGGCAGGCCGAGGCGGCGCTGGTCCTCGCGGGACAGGTCGCCGTTCATGTAGCGCTCGATGTAACCGCGGTCGTGGGCCAGGGCCAGGATGTCGTTGGGGCAGATCTGCGGGCGCAACAGGTCCTGGTCGCGGGTCAGGCCGCTGTCGACCAGGTGGTCGCGCAGCAGGCGAAACTTGTCCATCGGGAAGCGGTGGTCGGCGGGGAACGCCGGGCTGTAGTCATCGTGGTAGATCAGCGGCAACGGCATGGTGGGTTCGCATTCGGGGCCAGTGTTGATCTTGCCAGTTCTTGGGCGGTTGGTGCTATTGCCCGTGGGAGCGGGCTTGCCCCGCGAAGCGCCGCGCGGGCGGCGCTCGATCTCACTGGGTTAAACCTTCGCCCGCGCCTACGCTGTAAACTGCAAGACAGCAAAACCGGAGCACACCCCATGACCCCCATCCCCCAACTGGAAAGCGCACGGCTGGTGCTGCGCCAATGGCATGACGACGACCTGCGCGAGTTCGCCGCGCTGTGCGCCGACCCTCAGGTGATGCGCTACTTCCCGGCGCCGCTGACGCGCCTGGAGGCGGCTGCGCTGATCGGGCGTATCCGTGGCCACTTCAATGAGTACGGGTTCGGCCTGTGGGCGCTGGAGCGCAAGGACAGCGGCGCGTTCATCGGCATGACCGGGCTGTTGCACGTCAGCTTCGATGCCGACTTTGCGCCTGCAGTGGAAATCGGCTGGCGCCTGGCGCGGCGCCACTGGGGCCTGGGCTTTGCCAGCGAGGCCGCCTGGACGTGCCTGCGTTGTGCCTTTGCCCAATTGCGCCTGGATGAGGTGGTGTCGTTCACTAGCGAGAGCAACTTGCCCTCGCAAAAGGTCATGCAGGCCGTTGGCATGCTGCAAGACCCGAGCGGCAGTTTCGAACACCCGCGCCTGCCGGCCGGCCACCCGTTGCGCCCGCATGTGCTGTACCGCATCGACCGTGCACACTGGGAGCAGACCCTGCGTGGCTGAATGGATGGCCATGCGCGGTGCGAATGACAAACCCTGTATCATTTGCCTTCATGAAAGTGCTGTAGAGCCGTGATGCCTTGCTAGGAGAACCCCCGATGAGTCATGTGTTGGACGACCTGGTCGACCTGTTGAGCCTCGAGTCCATCGAGGAGAACCTGTTCCGTGGACGCAGCCAGGACCTGGGCTTCCGCCAGCTGTACGGCGGGCAGGTGCTGGGCCAGTCATTGTCGGCGGCCAGCCAGACGGTCGAGGACGCGCGCCACGTGCATTCGTTGCACGGCTACTTCCTGCGCCCTGGCGATGCCAGCTTGCCGGTGGTCTATTCGGTAGACCGGGTACGTGACGGTGGCAGCTTCAGCACCCGGCGGGTGACCGCGATTCAGAAGGGCCACACTATCTTCACCTGCAGCGCGTCGTTCCAGTACGACGAAGAGGGCTTTGAGCACCAGGCGCAGATGCCGGATGTGGTCGGCCCGGAAAACCTACCCAGCGAAGTCGAACTGGCCAGTGCCATGGCCGAGCACCTGCCCGAACGCATCCGCGACAAGGTGTTGTGCGCCAAGCCGATCGAAATCCGCCCGGTCACAGAACGCGACCCGTTCAACCCCAAGCCGGGTGACCCGGTGAAGTACGCCTGGTTCCGTGCCGACGGCAACCTGCCGGACGTGCCAGCGCTGCACAAGTACCTGCTGGCCTATGCCTCTGACTTCGGCCTGCTGACCACCGCGCTGCTGCCCCATGGCAAATCGGTGTGGCAGCGCGACATGCAGATCGCCAGCCTCGATCATTCGCTGTGGTTCCATGGCAACCTGCGTGCAGACGAGTGGTTGCTGTACGCCACCGACAGCCCTTGGGCCGGCAATGCCCGCGGCTTCTGCCGGGGCAGTATCTTCAACCAGGCCGGGCAGCTGGTGGCATCGTCGTGCCAGGAAGGCCTCATTCGTCATCGCAAGGACTGGGCATGAACCTGAGCGAAGTGCGTAACTGGGTGTTCGACATGGACGGCACCCTGACCGTGGCGGTGCACGATTTTGCGGCAATCCGCGAAGCGCTGGAGATCCCGGCCGAGCACGACATCCTGACCCACCTGGCGGCGTTGCCGGCGGCGCAAGCGGCGGCCAAGCACGCCTGGCTGCTGGAGCATGAACGCGACCTGGCGCTGGCCTCGACGGCAGCGACGGGCGCGGTGGAGCTGGTGCGCGAGCTGGCCGAGCGCGGCTGTCGGCTGGCGATCCTGACCCGCAATGCCCGCGAGCTTGCGCATGTCACGCTAGAGGCCATCGGCCTGGCTGACTGCTTCGCGGTGGAGCATATTCTTGGCCGTGACGAGGCCGCGCCCAAGCCTAGCCCGGACGGCCTTTTGAAAATTGCCGGGGCATGGGGCGTGGCACCCCGCGAGCTGGTAATGGTCGGTGACTACCGCTTCGACCTGGATTGCGGGCGCGCGGCCGGGGCACGGACCATACTGGTCAACCTGCCGGACAACCCGTGGCCGCAATTGACCGATTGGCATGCGGCGGATTGCCGGGCGTTGCGGGTGATGCTCGGCTGATCGTTGGTGTTGGCAAGCTGCCTGCGCGGGCTATGCTGAACCGAAATTTTTCCCTTGATGGAGACCCAGCCATGAGCAGCAAGGCCATCTACGTCCAACCTGGCGGCGGCTACGCCAACGTCCAGGTCGGCACCTGCGAGGCGCTTGCGCCACAGGCCGGCGAAATCACCGTGCGTTTGCACGCCAGTTCCCTCAACTACCACGACTTCGCCGTGGTCAGCGGCATGTGGGGGCCGAGCGAGCGGCGCATCCCCATGGCCGACGGTGCCGGTGAAGTGACGGCGGTGGGGGCCGGCGTCAGCGAATTCCAGGTGGGTGACAATGTTGTCAGCACCTTCTTCCCCGACTGGCTCGACGGCCAGGCCAATGTCGAAGGGTTTGCCCGGGTGCCCGGTGATGGCCTGGATGGCTACGCCCGTGCGCAGGTCACCGCGCGTGCCACGTCCTTCACCCTGGCGCCCAAGGGTTACAGCCACGCCGAAGCGGCCACGCTGACCACCGCAGGCCTTACCGCCTGGCGTGCCTTGATGAGCGACGACCACCTCAAGCCCGGCGATACTGTGCTGGTGCAGGGCACGGGCGGGGTGTCGATATTCGCCTTGCAGTTCGCCAAGCTGGCGGGTGCGACGGTGATCGCCACGTCGTCCAGCGATGCCAAGCTCGAGCGCCTCAAGGCCCTGGGCGCCGACCACCTGATCAACTACAAGAGCACCCCGGCCTGGGGCGAGAAGGTGCGTGAGCTTACCGGCAATCGCGGTGTCGACCATGTGATCGAAGTCGGCGGCCCGGCGACCCTGGAGCAATCGATGATTGCCGCGCGTATCGGCGGGCATGTGTCGTTGATCGGTATCCTTACCGGGGTGGCAGGGCAGTTGCCGCTGGTGCAGGCGCTGGTGCGGCAGATCCGCTTGCAGGGCGTGCTGGTCGGCAGCCGGGCTCAGCAGCAGGCAATGGTGCGGGCGATCGATGCCAATGGCTTGCGGCCGGTGGTGGACAAACACTTCGAGCTGGAGCAGATCGTCGATGCCTTCCGCTACCAGGAGAGCAACAAGCATTTCGGCAAGATCTGCCTGACCTGGTAGTTGCTGCGCCGACAAGGCGTTTGTAACGAGCGACCTACAACCCGATACATTCCCGCACATGGGTAGCACCAGGCGGCTGGCTAGAATGCCCCGCTTCTGATGCGACTGATTCTCTTGAAGAGGATGCCCCCCATGTGCGTACTTCCCCGCCTCTGGCAGCGCTTGCTGCCTTTTCTGTTGTCGATGGCGTTCATCCAGACCGCCAGTGCCGTGCAAGCCACCGATGTGCTGGGGCGCAAGGTCGAGCTCGACCATGCGCCCCAGCGCATCGTGCTCGGCGAGGGCCGGTTGTTCTTCGCCCTGGCACTGCTCGACCGCGACAACCCCTTCCAACGCGTGGTGGGTTGGCAGAACGACATGCGCCTGCTCGACCCCCACACCTATGCGGTGTATGCGCAAAAGTACCCGCATATCACCCAGTTGCCGCTGATCGGCCAGGCCACCGAGCAAAGCGTCAGCGCTGAACAGATTCTCGCGCTCAAGCCCGACCTGGCGATCTTCAGCATTGCCGGCGAGGGCCCGACCCAGCACAGCCCGGTGGCAGACCTGCTGGCCAAAGCCGGCGTACCGGTGCTGTTCATCGACTTTCGTGTACACCCCATCCGCAATACCCGGGTCAGCATGCAAGCGCTGGGCACGCTGCTCGGTCGCGAGGCCAGGGCCCAGCAATACCTCAGCCTGTATGACCGCCACCTGAAGCGGGTGACCGAGGGCGTGGCCGGCCTGCCGGACAACGCGCGGCCCAAGGTCTTCCTCGAACTGTTGGCCGGGGTCTGGCAGGCGCCTGGGCACACCACCGGCAAGAGCGGCCTGGGCAGCGTGGTCGAGGCCGTGGGCGGGCATAATATTGGTGCCGATGTGGTGCCGGGCGCGCTCGGCGATGTGAGCGTCGAATACGTGCTGCAGGCCGACCCTGATGTGTATATCGCCACCGGCAACCGCGCACCCGGCGTGCTGCTGGGGGCTGGGGTGTCGCTCGATACCGCGCGCCAGAGCCTGGCCAAGATCACCGCACGGCCGGAATTCGCGCCACTGCGGCCAATCCAGGCGGGCCAGGCGCATGGCCTGTGGCATGACTTCTACAATTCGCCGTTCAACATCCTCGCCATCGAAGCCATGGCCCGCTGGGTACACCCCGAGCGCTTCGAGGGCCTCGACCCGCAGGCGACCCTGGCCGAGATCAACCAACTGCTCAAGGTCGGCCTGGACGGCCAGTACTGGGTCGACGCCAAGTGACTGCACTGGCTCAGGATGGCGCCGCACTGGCCGCCTGGCACTATCGCCGGCTGCTGTGGCGGCGCGGGTTGCTGGTAGCGGGGCTGGCGCTGTTGCTGCTGGTGACGGTGCTGGGCGACCTGGCCAGTGGCGCCTCGGGCATGAGCCTGGGGCGTTTGCTGCAGGGCATTTTCGAGCCGACCACGCTCAGTGCCACCGAGCGGGTGATCATCTGGAACGTGCGCCTGCCGTACGCGTTGATGGCGGTACTGGTGGGGGCGGCGCTGTCGCTGGCCGGTGCCGAGATGCAGGCGATCCTCGACAACCCGCTGGCCAGCCCCTTCACACTGGGGGTGTCGTCGTCTGCTGCGCTGGGCGCTTCGCTGGCGATTGCCTACCCGCTCGGGGTTGCCTGGCTGGCGCCGAGCGCCCAGGTGACAGTGATGGCGTTTGCCTTCGCCTGCCTGTCGGTGGTGCTGCTGCAGATGATGTCGCGCCTGCGCGGTGCCGGTCTGCAGAGCCTGGTGCTGTTTGGCATCGCCTTGGTGTTCAGTTGCAACGCGCTGGTGTCGCTGCTGCAATTGCTAGCCACCGAAGACGTGCTGCAGCAACTGGTGTTCTGGACCTTGGGCAGCCTGGCGCGGGCCGACTGGCACAAGCTTGGCCTGCTGGCTCTGGTGCTGGCGGTGCTGCTGCCGTTTTCGCTGCGCGCCGCGCCAGCGATGACCTTGCTGCGTATGGGCGAGGACCGCGCGCGCAGCTTTGGTGTGGACACCCGGCGCCTGCGCCTGGCCTCGTTGCTGCGCATCAGCCTGCTGTCGGCCACTGCGGTGGCGTTTGTCGGCACCATTGGCTTCGTCGGCCTGGTCGGGCCGCACATCGCGCGTTTGCTGGTGGGTGAGGACCAGCGGTTTCTGTTTCCGGCCAGTGCGCTGGTGGGCGCACTGATGCTGTCGTTGTCGTCGCTCGCCAGCAAGTTGCTGCTCCCTGGCGTGATCGTGCCGGTGGGCATCGTCACGGCCTTGGTGGGTGTGCCGGTGTTCGTGGTGCTGGTGTTTCGACGGGGGAGAAGCCTGTGAGCCTGTCGATCGATCATCTTTGCGTTGCCTACGGCGCACGGCAGATTCTGCATGGGGTGACGCTGCCTGCGTTGCCGGCGGGTAGCCTGGTGGCGCTGGTCGGCCCCAACGGCGCGGGCAAGTCCACACTGCTGCGGGCCTTGGCCGGGCTGGAGCGAATGCAGGGCACACTGCGCCTGGATGGCCAGGATGTGACGCGGCTGGGCTTTGCCGAGCGCGCCCGGCGTCTGGCCTACATGCCGCAACAGCTGCCGCCGGGGCTTGCCTTGGGCGTGCTGGAAAGCATCGTTGCGGCGTTGCGTGTCGGCGGCAGTGACGACCTCCTCAGCCATGCCTTTGAGGCGTTGCGGCAGTTGGGCATCGAGGGCCTGGCCGAGCGCTCGCTCGACAGCCTGTCGGGTGGCCAGCGGCAGTTGGTGGCGCTGGCGCAGTTGCTGGCGCGCAATCCGCAGGTACTGCTGCTGGATGAGCCGACCAGTGCGCTGGACCTGCACTACCAGTTGCGGGTGATGGGCGCGGTGCGTGAGCGGGTAGTGGCGCATCGGCTGCTGGCGGTGGCGGTGCTGCATGACATCAACCTGGCGGCCAGCCAGGCCGATTGCCTGGTGGTGTTGCGCGAGGGCAGGGTGGTCGCCTGTGGGGCGCCTGCGGATGTGCTGAAACCGGCGATGCTGGCCGAGGTGTATGGGGTCGAGGCGCGGGTCGAGCAGTGCTCGCAGGGGCGCTTGCAGGTGTTGGTGGATCGGGCGCTGGCCTGATGCCCGGCCTGCGGTTTGTAGGAGCGGCCTTGCGTCGCGAAAGGGGTGCGCAGCAGCCCCAGGTTCTTTGTCACAGCAGAGATTGCCGGGGGCGCTGCGCACCCCTTTCGCGACGCAAGGCCGCTCCTACAAAGGCCCGCAAGGTGGTTTCCACAAGGTCATTCGGGCAGCAATCTGTCGCGGCTGTTGGACAGGTGCAGGCACATCGCCGCCCGCGCTGCATCTGGGTCCTGGCGGCGGATGGCATTGAGAATCGCCTCATGCTCCAGGTTGGCCAGGTACGCATGCCGGGCCAACCTGGCCCCGGCACGTTCGGCCAGGGCCATGCGGTTACGTGGGATCAGGCCGCTGCCAAGCTGCACCATCATTTCGCTGAAATACAGGTTACCGGTGGCCTCGGCGATCAACAGGTGGAAGCGCCGGTCAGCCTCGATGCAACTGTCGCCGGCGGCCGCCAGGTCTTGATAGTCGTCCAGCGCCTGGCGCATGCGTGCCACGTGCCCGTCGTTGCGGCGCACCGCGGCGAGGGCGGCGGCCTGGCCTTCGAGGCCGATGCGCAGCTCCAGCAGGTCGCGCACGCTGGCGGCGTTTTCTGCGCCAACGCGCAGGCCTGCCTGGGGCTGGCGCTCGATCACGAATGTACCGATACCGTGGCGGGGCTCCACCAGCCCTGAGGCCTGCAACTTCGACAAGGCTTCGCGCACCACAGTGCGGCTGACCCCATGCTCGCGCACCAGGGTGTTTTCCGAGGGCAACTTGTCGCCGGGTTTGAACGTACCCAGCAAAATCTGCTGGGTCAGGCTGGAAACCAGGTCGTGGGCGCGGCTGTGGCCGCGAACACGGGTGGGTGCTGTGTCCATGGTGGGCTCGGTGTTATCGGTTGGCTTGTACGACAAGTTAATTCATAAAAATAATTTCTGCTGGTTTTTAGTCTGCTGAAGCCAGCGCTGTGCGCAGTTGTTTTTGAAAGATCGCAGCATTTTCGCATTATGGCAGCTTGTATTTTGCCTTTTTGGCGACTTTATCGATCTTGTCGTACAACTTCGCAAAGCCTATGCTCCCCCCACTGTCATGTCAGACAACCCGCATAAAAACAACTAGTGGGAGACCCGCAAAGTGAACGACACCCTCGCTCCGCCTGCCTGCAATGGCGGCGACACACTGGCCAGCGCCGTGGCCAAGGTCAAACGCCATGTGCTGCCGCTGTTCGTCATCATGTTCATCGTCAACTACCTCGACCGCGTCAACATCGGCTTCGTCCGCCCCCACCTTGAAAGCGACCTGGGCATCAGTGCGGCGGCCTATGGGTTTGGCGCCGGGCTGTTCTTCATCGGCTATGCACTGTTCGAAGTGCCCTCCAACATGCTGCTGCAGCGTGTCGGCGCTCGGCTGTGGCTGACCCGCATCATGTTCACCTGGGGGCTGGTGGCCACGGCCATGGCCTTCGTCCAGACCGAAACTCAGTTCTATGTGCTGCGGTTTCTGCTGGGCGTTGCCGAGGCCGGCTTCTTCCCCGGGGTGATCTACTACTTCACCCGCTGGTTGCCAGGCGCCGAGCGCGGCAAGGCGATTGCCATCTTCCTCAGCGGTTCGGCGCTGGCCTCGCTGATCTCCGGCCCGCTGGCCGGCGCGTTGATGCAGATTCAGGGGCTGGGCTTGCACGGCTGGCAGTGGATGCTGTTCATCGAAGGCATGGCGTCGGTGACGCTGTGCTTCTTCGTGTTCTTCTGGCTCGACTCCAAGCCGCAGGATGCCAAGTGGTTGAGCCAGGCCGAGCAGGCGGCGCTGGTGCAGGCCATCGACAGCGAGCAACGTCAGCGTGAGGCGGTCGGCGCGGTCAAGCTTTCTGCCTGGAGCCTGCTCAAGGATCGCCAGATCGTGCTGTTCTGCCTGATCTACTTCTGCATCCAGTTGACCATCTATGCCGCGACCTTCTGGTTGCCGAGCATCATCAAGCGCATGGGCGACCTCAGCGACCTGCAAGTCGGCTTTTTCAACTCGATCCCCTGGCTGATCTCGATTCTGGCCATGTACGCCTTCGCTTCCGGTTCCAGCCGCTGGAAGTTCCAGCAGGCCTGGGTGGCCGCCGCGTTGGTGATCGCCGCCATCGGCATGTTCATGTCCACCACCGGTGGCCCAGTGTTCGCCTTCGTCGCCATCTGTTTTGCCGCCATCGGGTTCAAGTCGGCCTCGTCACTGTTCTGGCCGATCCCCCAGGGCTACCTGGACGCGCGCATCGCGGCGGCCGTGATCGCGCTGATCAACTCGGTCGGCAACCTCGGCGGCTTCGTCGCGCCCACCACCTTCGGCCTGCTCGAACAACAGACCGGCTCGATCCAGGGCGGCCTGTACGCCTTGGCGGTGACGTCGGTGCTGGCGGCGATCGCCGTGTTCTTCGTCCGCACCCGCCCCAAGGGCGCCCCTTCCGATGAGCTCAAGGCACCTTCGGCCCTGGGCCAGACCCACTGATGACTGCGAGATAAAAACCATGAACATGCAGACGACACCCGCCGTGCACTCCGCCACCCCCGTGGTCACCGACCTGCGCGTGATCCCGGTGGCCGGCCACGACAGCATGCTGCTCAACCTCAGTGGCGCCCATGGCCCGTACTTCACCCGCAACGTGGTGGTGCTGCGCGACAGCGCGGGCAACACCGGCCTGGGCGAAGTGCCGGGTGGCGAGATGATCCGCCAGACCCTGGAAGACGCCCGCAACCTGGTAGTCGGTCAGCCCATTGGCCATTACCAGCGCGTGCTCAATGCCATGCGCCAGGCGTTCGCCAACCGCGATGCCGGCGGCCGCGGGTTACAGACCTTCGACCTGCGCATCGCCGTGCACGCGGTCACCGCCGTCGAGTCGGCCTTGCTCGACTTGCTCGGCCAGCACTTGCACGTGCCCATGGCCGCGCTGCTGGGTGAAGGGCAGCAACGTGAAGCGGTGAAGATGCTGGGTTACCTGTTCTACATCGGCGACCGCCAGCAGACCGACCTGGCCTACCGCGCCGAGGCCGATGCTGACAATGACTGGTTCCGCCTGCGCCATGAGCCGGCGCTGACGCCCGAAGCCGTCGTGCGCCTGGCCGAAGCCGCCCGCCAGCGCTATGGCTTCAGCGACTTCAAGCTCAAAGGTGGCGTACTGCGCGGCGAGGAAGAAATGGAGGCGGTGACCGCCCTGGCCGAGCGCTTCCCCGATGCACGCATCACCCTCGACCCGAACGGCGCCTGGTCACTCAAACAGGCCATTGCCCTGTGCCGTGACAAGCACGACGTGCTGGCCTATGCCGAAGACCCTTGCGGTGCCGAGAACGGTTACTCGGGCCGTGAGGTGATGGCCGAGTTCCGCCGCGCCACTGGGTTGCCCACCGCCACCAACATGATCGCCACCGACTGGCGGCAGATGGGCCATGCGATCCAGTTGCAGTCCGTGGACATCCCCCTGGCCGACCCGCACTTCTGGACCTTGCAGGGCTCGGTACGGGTGGCGCAGATGTGCCATGACTGGGGCCTGACCTGGGGCTCGCACTCCAACAACCATTTCGATATCTCCCTGGCCATGTTCACTCAGGTGGCCGCAGCGGCGCCGGGCGAGATCACCGCCATCGATACCCACTGGATCTGGCAGGACGGCCAACGCCTGACGCGTGAGCCGCTGCGCATCGTCGATGGCCAGGTGCGCGTGCCTGCGCGGCCGGGGCTAGGGGTGGAGATCGATGAGGACCAGTTGGCCAAGGCGCATGAGAGCTACTGCAACATGGGGCTCGGCGCGCGCGATGACAGCGTGGCGATGCAGTTTCTGATACCGGGCTGGCGCTTCGACAACAAGCGGCCTTGCCTGGTGCGCTGAGTCACGGCGGTTCGTTACCCCGATAAACCCGCTCCCGCTTGGGAGCGGGTTTTTTCATGCATGGCCGATACACACCCAAATGAAAAACGATAGCTCCAGACGGCCGGATGGCGCGTTTGGACATGCCAATCGCGACATCTGACGGGAATGGAAAAGCGTTGTCGTGATCGCACACCTGCGGGACGTTCTCGTGTAATTTTCCTACGCCTTACGGGGCTTAAATGAACCCCGAATTCCACTGATGTGTTGCTCAGAAAGCGTGCAAAAGGTCAACAACAGCGCGTGAGCGACGTGTCATTTCGATGGCCTCTCAAGGAGATATTGTTCGCCTACGCCTGCCCCCGTCCTTCCTTGTGTCAGCAAAAAGAGAACAAGATCAATGAACACCGTGGGATCTGATGGCAACCTTGCACAAGGTTTCAAGCCACGTCATGTAACGATGTTGTCCATCGCGGGCATCATCGGTGCGGGACTTTTCGTAGGCTCCGGGCACGCGATCGCTGCGGCCGGGCCAGCCACCATAATTTCTTACTTCGTGGCCGGTACCTTGGTGGTACTGGTCATGCGCATGCTCGGCGAGATGGCCGTAGCGCACCCTGACACCGGATCGTTCTCCACCTACGCTGACCAGGCCATCGGCCGCTGGGCTGGCTACACCATCGGCTGGTTGTACTGGTGGTTCTGGGTGTTGGTGATCCCCATCGAGGCACTGGCGGCGGGGCATGTGCTGAACGCCTGGTTCCCGCAGGTGGACAGCTGGATCTTCGCCCTGGCCTCGGTGCTGCTGCTGGCGGGCACCAATTTGTTCAGCGTGGCCAAGTACGGTGAGTTCGAATTCTGGTTCGCCATTCTCAAGGTCACGGCGATCCTTGGCTTCATCGGCCTGGGCTTCGCGGCGCTGATGGGCTGGTTGCCAAACCGTGAAGTCAGCGGGTTGAGCGGGTTGATCGCCGAGCACGGTGGTTTCGCGCCCAACGGCTGGTCGGCGGTCATCGGCGCCTTCATTACCGTGATGTTCAGCTTCATTGGTACCGAGGCTGTGACCATCGCCGCCTCCGAGTCCAGCGACCCTTCACGCAACATCGCCAAGGCCACGCGTTCGGTGATCTGGCGGATCAGTACCTTCTACATCCTGTCGATCTTCGTGATCATCTCGGTGGTGCCGTGGAACGATCCACAGCTGGCGGTGGTGGGCTCCTACCAGCGTGCGCTGGAGATCATGAACATCCCCAACGCGGCCTTCATGGTCGACCTGGTGGTGCTGGTGGCGGTGACCAGCTGCATGAACTCGTCGATCTACATTGCTTCGCGGATGATGTATTCGCTAGCCAAGCGCGGTGATGCACCGGCCTTCCTGAACAAAACCTCGAAAGTCGGCGTGCCGCGCTCTGCGGTGTTCGGCAGTACCTTGATCGGCGCGGCCATTGCTGTGCTCAATTACTTCGCGCCCAAGGGCGTGTTCGAGTTCCTGCTGGCCAGCTCCGGCGCCATCGCCTTGCTGGTGTACCTGGTCATCGCCATCTCCCAGTTGCGCATGCGCCGCCGGCTGGAGCGCGAGAACACCGAGCTGAAGTTCCGCATGTGGCTGTTCCCGTGGTTGACCTGGGCCGTGATCATCTTCATCGCGGCGGCGCTGGCGGTGATGATGTACACGCCTGAGCACCGGGTGGAAGTGAGCTCGACACTGGGCCTGGCGATTGTGATTTCCTTCTTGGGGATCGTCACTTCGCGGGGGCATGCGCAGGTGGTGGCGGCGCGGTCGGTGGGGTGACGGGGACGAATGCCTGGCTGGGGTTTTGTAGTGGTGCATAGATCGAGCGCCGCCCGCGCGGCGCTTCGCGGGGCCAGCCCGCTCCCACATCTGTTTCGGGCCAGTCTCGCCTATTAGAGAGGCGCGCGACCCCTTGTTTGTACGACGCGATATCGAGGTGGGCACCAAGGGGCCGCGCGCTAATGCCTCAGGAATAACTGGCCCGAAACAGATGTGGGAGCGGGCTGGCCCCGCGAAGCGCCGCGCGGGCGGCGCTCGATCTCACAGGCGCTGAAAATGCCGAGGCAAACACTGACGCCCCACCACCCTTCAAACAGCCAATCAGCGGCGCACCCTTTCGATATACCTGACCACCGCCGGCGCCTTCTCGAAACGCCGATGAATCAGGCTCAGCCACGAACTGGCCTGGCAATCGGCAATGCGTCGGTAATTCACCTGCGCCAAGCTGATGCGCTGCACCACCGACTCCGGCACCACGGCAATGCCCTGGCCCAACGACACCAACGTGATCACCGCCACCAGGCTACCGGGTTGCGGGCCCAGTCGCGGGACAAACCCCCCTTGTGCCGCCACTTCCAGCGTGCCGGAGATCTGCTCGGGCAGGATAAAGGTTTCACCGGCCAGGCGTGCCGCCGGGATCTGTGGCAGCTCGTTGATCCGTGAGCTGGCGGGCAGGGCGAGGACAAAACCTTCCTGGTGCAGGCCGATGGCTTGCAGCGTGTCTGGCAGCTCCATGGGCGAGCGCACGTAGGCGAGGTCGAGCAGGCCGTCGCTGACCCTGTCGGGCAGCTCGGCCATGGGCAGTTCGCGGATGTTCAGGCGCACGCCGGGGTGGCTTTCGCTGAAGCCGATCACTTGCCGCTGCAGCATGCCCGAATAGGCAGCAGAGGCGACATAGCCCAACTCGATGCTGCCACTCTCGCCTCGGCCCGCACGCTGCGCACCCAGTTGCGCCGCGTCGAACTGGCGTACGGCCTGTTCGGCTTCGATCAGCAAGGCTTGGCCGGCGGCGGTGAGGTTGACCTCGCGCTGGCTGCGTTCGAACAAGCGTACGCCCAGCTCGCGTTCCATGTCCTGGATCTGCCGGCTGAGGGTGGGCGGGGCGATGCCCAGCTGTTCCGCAGCCCGGGTGAAATGGCCGTGTTGGGCGACGCAGAGGAAGTAGCGGAAATGGCGGATTTCCATGCGGTGTTACCTGCAAGCTAATGACGCGGGCCTTGGCGGCTAACAAGCCTCGGGGCTGACGGCGTTAAGGTGAAGACAACACTACAAGGCTGGTGGCGTGGCGGCAAAGGTATCGGCAGTTGCCGGTGACACAGCAAGGGGCCCCATGACAACCAGCCCGCTTCTGGAGCCTTGCCATGCCCATCACCGCTTCCCCGCGCTTCACCTTGCTCACCGCCTCGCTGGTCTGTGCGCTGATCATCCTCGACACCAACATCGTTGCCGTCAGCCTGCCCAGTATCGCCCGTGACTTGTCCGGCTCGTTTGCCGACATCGAATGGGTGGTCAGCGCGTATCTGCTGGCCTTCGCCGCGTGCCTGCTGCCCGCCGGCAGCCTGGCCGACCGCTTCGGCCGGCGGCGCATGCTGCTTATCGGCCTGGCCGTGTTTGGTGCCGCTTCGCTGGCCTGTGGCGCCGCCCCCACCCTGATGTTCCTTGACCTGGCCAGGGCCGCCAAGGGCATCGGCGCGGCCATGCTACTGACAGCGGCCCTCGCGGCCATCGGCCATCGCTTCCACGAACCCCAGCAACGCCTGAGCGCCTGGGCCTTCTGGGGCGCCTGCATGGGCGCCACCATCACCTTCGCACCCCTGCTCGGCGGGGTGATTGCCAGCACCCTGGGCTGGCGCTGGATCTTCTACATCAACCTGCCGCTGGTGGTGGTGCTGGCAGTGATGGTGCTGCGCAGCGTCGAGCCCTCGCGCGACAGCGCCGCAGCACGCCTCGACCCGTGGGGTAGCCTGACGTTCGCCGGCAGCCTGGGTTACCTGATCTGGGCCATGATCGACGCCAACCAGGTCGGCTGGGGCAGCGCCCAGACCCTGGGACGGATGCTGATCAGCGCGTTCCTGTTCGGCCTGTTCATCATGGTCGAGCGCAGCCAGGCGCGGCCGATGATCGACTTGCGGCTGATGCGCAGCGGGCGCTTCGTCGGTGCCTTGCTGGGCATGTTCGCCTACGCCGCCTGCGCCCAGGTGATGATGACCCTGTTGCCGCTGTACCTGCAGAACGGCCTGCAACTGTCGGCCCTGGCGGCCGGTGCGGGCATGCTGCCATTCGCCGTGGCCATGTTGCTGACCCCGCGGCTGGGCATGCGCCTGGCTGCGCACTTGAGCCCGGCGCAGGTGTTCACCCTTGGCCTGGTGCTGGTGGGGGTGGGCAACCTGCTGTGTGCCTGGGCCGCAGGCTACGGCGGCTACACCGCCTTTGCCCTGGCCAGCCTGGTGCTGGGCGCGGGCGCAGGCCTGCTCAATGGCGATACGCAGAAGAACATCATGGCCTGCGTGCCGCGTGAGCGCACAGGCATGGCCTCGGGGTTGAGTACCACCACGCGGTTCGGCGCGATTGTGCTGGCCATCGGTGTGCTTGGGGGGGTGCTGGCTACCCGTAGTGGGCAATTGCTCTACGACGCGATGGCCGCCGTGGCGCCCGCGCAGCTGGGCCAGGTTGCCGCGATGGCCACGCGGGTTGCGGCGGGCGACTTGCAGGCGGCGTTGGCCGTGCTTGAGCCCGGCTTGCGGGAGGCGGTGGCCCCCTTGGCCCGCCAGGCGTTCATGGGTGGGTTCGAGGCAGTGTTGCAGGCCGCAGGTGTGGCGGCGCTGCTGTTCGCGGTATTGGTCGGCGCGTTGCTGAGCCGGCCACTGCCCGCGCTGCAGGAAGCGCTGGTGGCGGACGGGCAGTTATAGGGCCGGCGGCTTTTGCGCAATGTTGTGAAAATAAATGAGGTGTTTTCTCATTCTCGTTCGGCTTGTAGGGAAGGCCGGAATACAGGCCAGTCCGCCAGCACTCCACGGAGCGAGAAAATGAGTTCGACCCCGGTTCCCCAGCGCCACCCCTTGAATCGAGCCTTGCACGGCGCCTTCCTGGGGCTGGTTGTCAGCAGCTATGCGTTGCCGTCGCTAGCGCAACCATTGCCTGCTGATCACAACAACCCGCTGCAGCAGTGGAGCATCCCTGCCGGCCCGCTGGCGCCGGCGCTTGACCGCTTTGCGCGGCAGGCAGGTGTCAGCCTTTCCTACGATGCGCAGAGCATCGCCGACCGCACGACCCAAGGCGTACAAGGCCCGCTTGAAACACCGGCAGCCCTGTCGTCGTTGTTGCAGGGCACCGAGCTACAGGCGCAGCAGCAAGGCCCGAACGCCTACCTGGTGATCCCGCAAGTAAAGCCTGCCGGCCCGCTCGAACTGGGTGCGACCGAGGACTATCGCCTTGCGCCGGTCATCATCAATGCCAAGGTCAAGGCCAGTGCTGACGACGACACCGACTCGGTGGTTGCCAAGGAGCTTTGGGTGGGTGGCAAGGTCGCCACCAGCATCCTCAACACACCTGCGTCCGTGTCTGTGGTTACCCGCAAGGAAATGGAGCAGCGCAGTGTCAGCACCACGGAAGAGGCGCTGCTCTACACCCCCGGCGTCATCAGCGACTTTTATGGCTCGGACGACCGCAACGACTACTTCCAGATCCGCGGCTTCCAGGCCACGACCTACCGCGATGGCCTGACCTTGAGCTCGATGCGCGGCGTGCGTGAAGACCCGTTCGCCTACGAGCGCATCGAGATTCTGCGCGGCGCCAACTCCACCCTGTTTGGCCCGGCAGACCCAGGCGGCTCGGTAAACTTCGTGACCAAACAGCCGCGCTTCGAGCAGTTCGGCCAAGGCTACGTGACCTACGGCTCCTATGACCATGCCGAAACAGGCATCGATGTAGGCGATGCCCTGAACGACGAAAAAACCCTGGCCGGCCGCTTCACCGCCAAGCTGCAGAACAGCGACCGCGAGTACGACCATTCCCAGGACGACAACCGCTTCGTGATGGGTGGCCTGACCTGGGCGCCCACCGACTACACCTCCGCCACAATGATTCTGGACTACCTGAAGACCGACAGTTCGCCGAACAGCGGTGGTTACCCGCTGGACAAGGAATACGACCGCAGCGATTTTTACGGTGAGCCCAGCTACAACTTCCACAACGTCGAGCGCACCAGCCTCAGCGGCAACATCACCCACGACTTCGACAACGGCTTCGTGCTGCGCAGCAACCTGCGTTACAGCGAGTTGAGCGATGACTTTGGCTACGCCTACCTCAGCGATAGCCCGACGCGCGTTGGCACCACCATTCCACGCTACGTGTTTGGTACCGACAGCGACGCCGACCAGCTCAACGGCAACCTGATGCTGCAGTACGATGCCCAGTTCGAGCACGTCGACAGCAGCACCCTGGTGGGTGTGGAATATCTGGACTCGACCACCAAGCAAAGCTCCGTCTATGGCCTGGCGCCTTCGATCGACATCGCCAACCCGGTATTCACCGGTGTGCCAGGCGGCATCACGCCCTATACCCGCAAAAAGAATGACGCCACGACCAAGGCGGTGTTCCTGCAGCAGAACCTGTCGTTCTACGACCGCGTCATCGCCACTGCGGGCGTGCGTAATGACTCCATGGAGCTGTCCAGCAAGGAGTACATCGGCGCGGTGGGGAGTGAAAGCGACAACTTCTCCGAAACCTCTTACCGCGGTGCGCTGACCTACATCGTCAACGATGAGGTTTCGACCTATGTGAGCATGGTCGAATCGGTCTCGCCGCCCCAGCTCGGCGTCACCCCGCAGACCGGCCGGCAGTACGAAGTGGGTATCAAGTATTCGCCCATGGGCATGGACGCGTTGTTCTCAGCTGCCATTTATGACCTGACCCAGGAAAACGTCACCATCGCCGTGGTGCTACCGAGCGGCATCATCGAGCAGCAGACGGTGGGTGAGTCCCGCGTGCGCGGCCTTGATCTGGAAGCCAAGGCGCAAGTGACGCAGAACATCAGCGTGATCGGGGCTTATTCGTATATGGAGTCCGAAGTGCTGCGCGGGGCGTTGTATGACGGCTCGTCGCTCAAGGGTAAGGAATTTACCACCGCGCCGAAGCATTCGGCGTCGTTGTGGAGCTACTACAGCATTCCCGATACAGACGTGAGTGTCGGCCTGGGCGCGCGGTATGTTGGCGCTTATTACATGGATGCTGCCAATACCAAGAAGAGCGATGGGACCACGTTGTTCGATGCGGCTTTGAACTACCGAATTGCCAAGGGCACCGACCTTGCCCTGAATGTCAGCAACCTGTTTGATGAGCAGCATGTGGTGGGTTCCGGCACGGCGAACTACTACAACCCGGGGCGCGAGTTCACGGCCAAGTTGAGTTACAACTGGTAAGGCGGGCTTTTGTGAGGCCCGCCTCGCGGCGGGCCAGCAAGCGGCCTGATGCGCTAGCCAGGCTGCCCAGAGGTGGCGTAATGCAATTATTTTTACCCGCTCGTTCAACAATTTAAGCCAGAAAATTTGGGCTGCGACGCAACGTTCGCGGTGGCTAGGGGTCAATCAAGCAAGTTGATGGCAAAAGGCCCCTATCGCATAAAGGTGAATGGATAGTGGAAAATCGCCGTCCGACCCTCGGCAGGGTCCATCGTAGCGGCCCCAGGCGCGCTTGAAAGCAGGATGGACAGACCGGGTCGAGGGCGAACTTCAAGCCTTGAACGATCACACTCTAAACGCGAAATACCCTGTGTCCGTACAGGGTTTATGGAGAGGTCTGGACCACGATCCAGGCCTGTCATGGAGGATATGTTGCGAAATCTGCTGTTCACCCTGCCCGCCATCCTGTCGGCCTGGCCCTTGCGCCAGCGCTGCTCGGTCGCCTGCCCGGCATTCTGAACGCTCATGAATGACCAGGCTGTATAGATCGAAAGATTAGTCCTGCCACGCATTTTTCAAAGTGGTGTTCTGATGGTGCGCCCCCTCGCCTAAGGGGGGCGGCACCTTATGGCCTTGCCGATGAATAAAACCCTTTGAAATCAGGTATTTATTGCCTTTTAGCGGCAGTGCGCAGCTATGAATAACCCTGTCTTTCCCATGGTCAAGGCGTCATGACGGGTGGTCCAGAAATGGCATGAGGGTTTATGAAGGGGTAACAGAGGCGTGCAAAAATACGTCGCGGATTGCAAGGATTGTCCCTATCTGTCAAAATTTCGGTGTTGCACCTTTCTAAGTTTTGGCTGAAAATGCTGCTCACGGAGCGAGATATGGATGAACTCGAGTCAACGACAACATCATGGGGCAGCAGGTCCAGCGAAGACGTGGATGTACGCGCGCTGCGCCGCTACAACCGAATGCTCTGCGTGCTGCTAGATGTCGGTGAGTGGGCCTGCATGGCCTTGCTCCCCTGTGTAGCGGTCGCCGCCATCTGGCTCGTGACACAAACGAATTTTGAAAACGTCGTGTTCTATGACGGAACCGACTCGATTTGCATTTACGACGGAACGACAGGGGAAATCCGGAATGTCGAGTAAGGAAACCCAGCACGGAACCCCGAGTGGCGATGGGCCGGAAGCTCGTCGGGGCACCGATGAAGAGAAGCTGCTGGAGCTGGCGCTGGACGAAACGCCCGGGGAGGCAGCGGCTACCGTCCGGGAAGTCAAGCGTCTGCAGCTGGAGTGCCTCGACCTCAAGCGCCGTAACAAGCGCGTCTGGGGCCAACTGTTGGCACTCACATGCGTATTCGGCTTGACCATCGGCGCCGTCGTTTTCTGGTACCCGAAGTACCGCTGGATCCCGACCACGGATAACCACGCCATCTGTGAAGTCTCGACTGAAAGCAACCCACGGGTCACCCCTGCGACCTTGGCCGAGTACGCCAAAGACGCCGTCGTCAATTCGTATTCCTACGACTATGTGAATTACCGCTCCAACCTCAATGCCGCCGGTGCCCGCTGGTACACGGATGACGGGCGCAAGGCCTTCCTGAAGACGCTGGACGACTCGGGGAACCTGGAGCGCGTGCTCAAGGGCCGGATGATATTGCGTGCCATGGCGACTCAAGTTGCCCAGGTCGAAGAAAGCGGTGTGCTCGCAACAGGTCAGAACTACTGGCTGGTACAGGTGCCTGTCGCCATCGAATTCTATGTCGGTGGTGACCAGCAGGCGCGCTCGCGCCAGGACTTCCTGGCGGCTGTCACCATCGTTCAGATCCCGGCTTCGGCCACTAACACCAAAGGGATCGCCGTCGATTCTGTTCAGCTGTCGCCGTATATCTCAAGGAAGTGACCATGAAGAAGCATCTGATCGCATCGTTGATTGCGAGCGCTATTGTCATGCCTGCGTTTGCCAACGAGCCGCAAATCGCGCCCGTTACCGCCGATGGCGCCGGGCAAGTCGATGCCGCGCAGGCCAATGAAGCGCCACCCCTGCCGCCCATGAACGGCCTCGGTCGGCAAGTAGCCAGCGCTGCTCAAGTGGTCTACCCACGTCCGGAAGATGTCGTCAACGAAACCATTCAGGATGTGCAGGACTCGCAACTGACCCCTGCGCAACTGGAGCTGGTCAAAAAGCTCTGGCTCGATCGTGAAAAACAGAAAGCCACGCCCTACGTCAGCCCGGCCAAGCCTGTGACTCGCACCCTGGCACTGAACCTGGATCCGGGCGTGTCGCCGCCCATCGTCCGCCTGAGCAAAGGCCAGCAATCATCGATCGTGTTCTCTGACTATGCCGGGCAACCGTGGATGATCCAGAACGTCTCGATCAACCGTGAGTTGTTCAGCGATGGGCGCGAGCGCGGTGCGCAAGGCGGTCAGGGGCAGGGCGGCGGCGTCACGCCTACCAACATCCTGACCCTGGACCCAGCCACTGCTGCTGCCTACGGCAACGTGACCGTCACCCTGCGTGGCCTGTCCACCCCGATCATTCTGATTCTGGCCGCAGGCCAGGAGGAAGTGGACATGCGGGTGGATGCCAAGGTGCCAGGGCGCAACCCTGACGCTGCGGCCTCGGTTGCCCTGCAGAACATGCCAAGCATCGACAATGCGCTGACCTACTTCCTCGATGGCGTGCCGCCGAAGGAAGCGCTGCGCCTGAGGGTGACCGGGTTGGATGGCGTGGAGGCCTGGAGCTATCGCCAGAACATGTATGTGAAAGCGAAGGCTGACGCTCAGTACCCGGCGTACACCAACGCTGCGCGCAGCACGACTGGGGTGGCCGTGTATCGCTACGCCGGCTTGCAGAACAGCGTCACGTTCACGACCGGTGGGCAAGCCGTTACCGTCTTCATCGAGCAAGGGAATCTGCAATGAGTGAGAACAATACACCGCCCAGTGACGCAGGCTTTGATGAAGAGCACGATCACCTGGTGGCCGATCGCGACGAAGCCTCTGCCGGGAAGTCGGAAAAGGCGCGCAAGTCGAACGAGATGCAGCGCAATCTGCAAGCCGTGTTCGGCTCGGGTGTTGGCAAGGTCTCGCTGATTGCTGCCGGCATAGTGGTGGTTGCGTTGGGGGCGCTGGCCTACAACGGCATGACCGCCAAGGACGAGCCGGTCGGCCAGACAGCCAAGGTCGATGTGCCTCGTGCGCCACAGCCCGAAGTGTCGGTCGATCCGATTTCGGCTGCCGAAGCCGAACGTCGCAACCAGCGAAGCTCATTGGAAGCTCAGCAGGCCGCCGAGCGCGGCATGTCGTATCAGCCGGGCTTCGACCCCAACATCGTGGCCTCCACCAGCAAGGACTACGCCCGCGATCAGGCGGTGCAGTTCAATGTACCTGGGCAACCCTACAACGATACCAGTGCTCCGCCGCCGATCTATGTCGGGGCCGGCCAACCGCCCCGCGAAGAGGCGGCGAACGCTGCGCTGGCGGCTCGCCAGCAAGGTGGTGCGGGCAACGCCCAGGTAGAGGAGCAGGAGCGTCGGCGCCTGGAGGAAGAGTTGAAAAAGGCCCGCCAAGAGCGCGATGCCTACGTCAGCGAGCTGAAAAGCGAAACGCTCAAGTCTATCAAGCAGCTCATGGGCGAGTCGGAAAGCGCCAAAGGGTTTGCTGAAAAAAGCAGCTTCAGCACGGTCAGCTACTACCCGGCCGAGCGCGCTGTGGCCGACGACGGGGGCGCTATGGCGCGTACCGCCAAGGACAAGAAAGACCCCAGCGCCATCGAGGCCGTGGGCGATACCGACCGCGAATTGCTGATCAAGACCGGCACGATCATGTATGCCACGCTCGATGCCGAGGTCAACACCGATGACGGCGGCGATGTCCTGGCAACCATTCGTGGCGGCAAGTGGAACGGCTCCAAACTGATCGGCAAGATCGAGCAGGCGCCGGACAACATCCGCGTCAAGTTCACCATTCTTGCGCCGCCGGTAAACGACACGCGCCCCACCATGCGCATCAGTGCAGTGGCGCTTCGCGAAGACGATGCCAAGCAAGGCATTGCCGAGACGAAGGACCACCACACCATGGAGCGCTACTTCGCACTGGGCGCTGCCTCGCTGCTGTCCGGTTACGGCCGGGCCTACCAGCAGACGGCGGGCACCACGGTCATCAGCCCGAGCGGCGTAGTGGCCCAGACCACCACCGAGCCTTCCTCCAAGCAGGTCATCGGTATGTCGGTTGGCGAACTGGGTACCTCCATCGCCTCGGAAGTGCGCCGTGGGTTCAACCGGCCTGCTACTTACGCGACGCCTGCGAACAAGGGCTTTGGCCTGTTCTTCCTGCAAGACGTTCACGATCAATCTCGATAAGGAGTTCGACATGAAGAACTGGTCGTTCGGAAAACTTTTAGGCGTTTTTGCCGGCAGCTTCGTGGCCCTCATCCTCATCGCCGTGATGGTGATGAAGGTGTCGTCGTCGCCCGCCAAAGCCAAGCGCATGACGCCAGCCCAGGCGCAGGCTGCGCAACAGCCGCGGATGGATGTGCTGAGCATTGAGTTGGCCAAGTCCAAGGAGCAGGCGCAAGCCGCCCTCGAGGCCCAGCAGAACAGTGAGAAACAGCTGAAGATCGTGCGTCAGGAATCCCAGCACAATACTCAGCTGCTGCTCAATCAGATCAAGCAGCTGGATAGCACCCTCTCTGGGCTGAACCAGCGCATGGACTATTTCGAGGCGAGCCGTCAGCGGGTAGACATCGTCAAGCCGCCGCGCAAGGCCCCGGTAGCCACCCCGGCACAAGGGCTTGCCAAAGGCGGCCATGCAATCCCGCAGTCCAGTGGCTACAAGGTGCAGGCGATTGTCGGGCACCGCGCCTGGGTCAAGAGCGGCGAGCGTGAAGACAGCGTAAAAGCCGGCGAAAGATTGCCGCCTGTACAGCGTGAACTGAATGTACTCGCGGTGGATGGCAACAGTGGCATCGTGGTCACCGCGCCCGCGCTTTAAATAGGGAAATACACATGGCAGCCGGATATGCCGATCTCGTAGATGTGATGGTCAACATCGGTAAAGTCATACCGACGGCGATCATGATGTGCCAGGGTATTGCCGCGCTTATCGGGCTTTACCTGACCTCTGCTGCGTTGGTGGAAATTTGGGGCGTTACCCACGACAACGCATTGAAGTATGTTGCCGGGCGCCAGCGGTTTTCCGTCGGTTCAGCGTGTGTGCAATTGGTCATTGGCTCGATTTTACTGGCCATCGGCACACTGGAGTGGATGGGTATCATGTCGCGCACGTTGACAGGCGATTATGCCAACTCGCGCATGCTGTCTTATTCCTCTTCCGGGAGCACGTTGCAAGCGCAAGCACAGCTGGCAACGCTGGCCCTGTTGGGCATCATGCAAGTGGTCGGTTTCATTGCCATGGTGAAAGGCTGGTTGACGGTTAACGGTTATTACAATAATCAAACGCAAGCCGGCTTGGGTACTGCCAGTGGGTGGATTATTGGCGGTATCTTGGCGTGGAACTTCAAATGGTTCAGCGATGTACTCAACAACACAATCGGATTCAATCTGGTTGGACTTTTCACGCCGTGGTCGTAACGGCTTCACGCACTATGAAACCCAAGGAGCGTCACTCATGAAAGCACTCAAAACCCTTAAAGCTGCTTACGATTCGGCCAAAGTTCGCGCAATTACCGCTGCTGTCGGCGCCCTGACCGCGCCATCGGCATTCGCCATCACCAAGACCGACCTGACCCAGGATACCTCTGGCGGCAAGACGGCCAGCGATGTCATGACCAACATCGACGACACCGCCCAGGGCGGTGCCACGCTGCTGATCTCCCTGGTGTCGATTGGTGGCTTCGTGGTCGTGGCCATGTCGCTTTACACCCTGTGGAAAGCTTCCAAGGACGAGCGTGAAAAGCCACTGTCCGCCATCGTCGGCCTGTTCATCGGCGGCTTGATGGCGGGTGTCGGTACCGTGATGTGGATCATGCGCAACACCACCGTCGGCTAAGGCTGCGCGCCGCCTACCGTAGCGCGGGGCGCAATGCCCCGCATTCTCAATAACCGTTTCGGGGATTTCAGACGTGAGCGAACAACCCTCTCCTGAGAACAAGGCCGTCAATGTCCCCACCCTGGCAAGTGGCTATCTCAGCCGTACTGCCAACCAGCCGGTATTTGGTGTGCGTCGACCGCTTTGGCGCTCCGACGATGACCAACGCACGTTGCTGAGTGAAGCGAACGCCAAACTTCGCACGGCCGTGTGGCAGCGCGACAATTACACCTGCCGCTTCTGTGGTTTCAAGTCTGCCAAGTTTCAGGAACTTCACGCGCTGGATGGCAATGCCGAAAATTGCAGCAAAGAGAATCTCGTCACTGCGTGCAACTTGTGCCGTCAGGTGCATCACCTGGGCGCGTGTGCCATGAACAACACGGGCTTTTTCGTGGCCGTTCAGGAGTTGACGCAGACCGAAATCAACCTTATTGCCCGTTGTATTTACGTGAACGAATTGCTGGGCGATGTGGCCGTCAACGAGAAACTGGCCAGCCTGCTGGCGGCGTTCAAGTTTCGTGGCAGCGACACCCTCAAGGAAGTGTATGGCGGTGAACTGATCACCGTGCTTGGCGTGGCAGAAACACTCGCCAGCAAGCACCTGGTCAGTGATGAGGAATACGCCAGGCGTGGTGAGTGGCTGGCCCCGCTGCGCCTGTTTCCCACCAAGCGCGCATTCAAGGACGGGCAACTTGAATACTACGCAACGCATAACCGCGCGCTGTTTTTGCCCGACAGTTGGTCTGCATTGACCGGCCAACTATTCAAGCATTTTGCTTAATGCACCCGAACGCAGAGCTGATCAGCCTCGCCGTTGAGAACGTTATCAAGGGAGAACAAGGACATGTTTAACAAACTCGAGGCGGTGATCCTGACGGTTCTGAGCCAGCTCAAAGCAGACGTGCAGGACTACTGCGATCTGGAGACGGTCGATGGTGGGCAGTCCATCGTCGCCAACGACGGTTCGCTGGCTTCCATCGTGCGCTTCAACGGCACCAAGAGCGTGCTGGGTCGCGAACAGTTCGAACGGCTCGTGAGCTTGCTGGAAGCATCGCTTGCCGTGTACTTCAAGGTGCGCGGCCATCACCTGCAGATTGTCTTCAGCCGTGACCTGGATGCCACCGCGCCGCTGGAGCAGAACGCCTTGCAGCAGGCGGCTACCGCCGAGCGGCTGAACCTGAACGTACGCCACCTGATCAATGAAGGGGTAAAAAAGTACGCGCAGTATGTGTATGACGAAGAATGCTACCTGGTGTTCTGGTCGCGGCCCGCGCTGCTTGACCAGACTGAAAAGACGATGGCCCGCGAAGCCACCAACGAGTTCAGAAAAGCCTCGGACTGGCCCGCTACCGCCGAGGCGCAGAACCTGCTGCGCCCCATCTCCTACCTCAAGGATCGCCACCTTTCCTTCGTCGCCAAGATTACCGAAGACCTGACGTCCCCCGAGTTCGGCTGCTCGGCCGATGTGCTCGACGTCAGCGAAGCGATTCGCGCAATCCGTGCCAAGGTGAACCCCGACATTACTCCGCGTAGCTGGAAGCCTTACATTCCTGGCAGCGCAATCCCGATGCGCTGGAAGGCCAACAACCGCAGCAATGACAAGTCGGAGTTCATGTACCCCACGCTGCCCAGTCAGATCATGGTCACCTCTGGCGAAATTGGCAGTGGCCAGCGCACAAGCCTGCTGCCAGACCCCACCAGCGTTAGGGTCGGCTCGCGGGTGTATGCGCCTTTGCTGATGTCGATTCCGCCGGCAGAGCCGCAGTACTTCAATACCCTGTTCAACAGCCTCAACCGTGCAGAAACCCAGGAAAACGGCGTGTCCAGGGCCTTGCCGTACTCCATGTCGATCATGCTGTCTTCCGATGGCATGAGTGTGCTGGCCTGGAAAAGCCTGTTTGCCCAACTGCTTTCGGTCACCTCCGAACAGAACCGCAACATCAACCTGGCCACCAAAGAACTGCGCGAGCGTGTGCGCGACGGCGAGTGCATGGTAAAGCTGCAAATTGCCGCGATGACCTGGTCCAGCCCCGACGAGAAAGGCGTGAAGGAACTTGCGCTGCGCAAATCGAAGCTGTGGCGCACCCTGGAGGCATGGGGGCAACCGGTATTCATCGAGCGTACCGGCAACCCGATGCAGGCGTTCCAGTCCAACTGCCTGGCCTTGACCACCAAGCACCTCGGCGACCCTGCGGCCGCGCCGCTGGGCGATGCGGTGGCCATGCTGCCGCTGACCCGGCCCGCGTCGCCGTTCCAGGAGGGGTCGACCATCTACCGTAGCCTGGATGGCAAGATCCTCAAGTATCAGCGCTTCTCGTCCCAGCAGACCACATGGATCACCTTGATCGCCGGCAAGCCGGGTTCGGGCAAATCGGTGTTGATGAACAACAACCATTTCGAGTCCTGCCTGATGCCGGGCCTGACGGGCCTGCCCTACATCGGCATTACCGATATCGGGATTTCCTCGTCCGGCTTCTGCGATCTTGTTCGCGACAACCTGCCACCCAGGCTTCATCACCTGGTGGTGTACAAACGTTTGCAGAACGCCAGAAAAGACTGCATCAACCCGCTTGATACGCCGCTGGGCCAGCGTTATCCACTGCCAAAGGACCGTGAGTTCAACAAGAACTTCCTGACCATCCTGGTGACGCCGCCCGAGCGCGAAAAGCCTTACGAAGGGATGAGCAACTTTGTGGGGCGCATGGTCGACCTGGCCTACCGACGCAAGGACGACAAGATCGAGCGGGCCAGCCCGGAGACCTACAAGCCCGGGCACAACGACGTGGTGGACACGGCGGTGGCGCAGCTGGGCTTCCGCATTCTTCCTGCCACCACCTACTGGGAACTGGTCGATGCGATGTTCGACGCCGGCATGGTGTACGAAGCCGAGGTGACCCAGCGCTATGCGGTGCCGACCCTCAATGATCTGGTAGCGGTGGCATCGACCGAAGAGGTTCGCGCCGAATACGAAGGCTCTGGTGAGGTGGGGCGCAGCCTGGTCGATGCCTTCATCCTTGGCATTCGCGAATCGGTCGGCGACTTCCCGGTGTTCTCCGACCACACCCGCTTCGACGTGGGCAGTGCCCGCATCGTTGCCCTCGACCTGCAGGACGTGGCGCTGCAGGGCTCTGCTTCGGCCAAGAAGCAGACTGCACTGATGTACATGATCGCTCGCCAGTGCTTCATGAAAAAGGTGGCCTTCTCGAAAGAGGACTTCCCCTTCTTCACCGAGAAGTACCTGCCGTTCTACGAGCGTCTGGTCGCCGACCTGGTAGACGAATACAAGGTCATGTGCATGGACGAGTTCCACAAGACTGGCGGCCACTCCGGGCTTCAGGAACAGATGCAGACCGACGGCCGTGAGGCGCGAAAGTGGAACATGGAAATCATCCTCGCTTCCCAGTTGATGGAGGACTTCGGCCCGCTCACCAAGATCGCCACGGCCACGTTCATCCTCGACTCGGGCACCAAGGAAACCCGCGACTGGCTCCGCAAGAACATTGGCCTTTCCGATACCGAAGAACATGCGCTGGTCAATTTCGTCCACGGTGCGAACAAGCACGGCTGTACGTTCCTGGCGCGTTTCGAGACCAAGAATGCCAGCTACAGCCAGCTGTTCACCATGTCTGCCGGGCCGATGCGGCTCTGGGCACTGACCACCACCGCCGAAGACCGCAAGCTGCGCACCATGCTCTATGAGCATATGCCGCGCCCGGATGCGTTGGCGCTGCTTGCCCGACGCTTCCCGTCAGGGGGCTGCAAGGACATGGTCGAGCGGCTCAAGCGCGAAACGTTCAAGGACGTCGAGTTTGTCGATGACGACATGGAGCAGTCCGTGATTGCGCGGATCGCCAAGGATTTGGTCGCTGACTACATCAGCGCCAGTGCATTCGAAGACGTGGTTTAAGGGGGCGACAGATGGCTCAGTACAAGGGCGCATCCCGTCAGCATGAAGTCAGCAGCAGCCGGCGGCGCAAAGATACTCGCCTGGCCGGGCAGCGCTTCAGTGACTTCTTTCAATCTGCCGAAGGTGCGGTGTTCGGTACGTTCGCGTTGCCGATCCTGGCCCTGGTACTGATCAAGGTGCCTTTTTCGGGTGAGCTGCTGTTGCTGCTGGCCTGGGCCTTCAAGCGCAAGTTCGTGGCGGTGGATAACCGGGCGTTCGATTTCCCGTACCGGGTGCCAAAGCTGGCGGATGTCAACGATGGTTCCTACAAGGGCAAGAAGAAGGGCGAGGGTGTCACCCTCTTCGGCAACGACCTGGAAACCAAAGAGCAGATCTACGCCGGCGACAGTGACCTGAGGACGCACCAGCTGGTACTGGGCACCACCGGTTCTGGCAAGCCTCAGCCCAAGCATGCCAAGGTACTCACGCCGAAGGGCTGGGTTGCGATGGGCCAGGTCAAGGTGGGCGATAGCGTGTGCACACCCGATGGCAAGCACGCCGCTGTGTTGCGGGTGATCGAGCAGGGCATCCAGCCGATCTGGACCATCGCCACGCGCGACGGCCGCCGTGCCCAGGCGACCGGCGACCACCTGTGGCGCGTCCTCAGCCGCGAACCGGACGGCACTGAACAAGCCCATACCGTGACCACCGATGCCATTCGGGCGCTGATGGCCCGTGGCGTCGTGGTGATGCTGCCGAAGGTGCGCAAGAAGCGCGGTACGGCCAAGTTCGACGGTTGGGCAGAGGTCTGGAAAGTCACCGCTGCCGGCCAGGCGCAGTGCCAGTGCATCGAGATCGATCACCCACACCACCTGTACATCACCGACGACAGCCTGGTCACCCATAATACCGAGCTGTTGCTGGGCATCGTGTTCAACGCACTGGTACAGAACACGGGCTTCATCTATGTCGATGGCAAGGGCGACCCCAAGCTGCAGAAGGAAATATTCCGCCTGTCGCGCTACCTGGGGCGTGAAGATGACCTGTTGATCATCAACTTCATCACCTCTGGCCGCGACTTCGTGGAGAAGCAGGTCGACAAGGTCACCAACAACATGAACATGATGGGGAACACCTCGTCCGGCATGTTGATCGAGCTGATCGTCTCGCTGATGGATGACTCGGGCGGTGGCGGCGACATGTGGAAAGGCCGCGCAATCATGTTCGTGGCGGCGTTGACCCGGCCACTGACCTACCTGCGTGACAAGGGGCACATCAACCTGTCGCCAGAGAAGTACCTGGAATACTTCGAGCTGAACATCATCGAAGAACTGGTGTGGGAGCACGGTGGCAAATACGGCGACATGTTTGATGTCATCGTCGCACCGTTGCGCTCGTACCTGCTGACGCTGCCGGGCTATCAGAAAGCCAAGTTGAAGAAGCAGGAAACCAAGACCCTCGAACAACACGGTTACATCGTGATGCAGCTGGGGCGGATCTTCAACGACCTGACGTTCAACTATGGGCACATCTTCAAGACCCGGGTCGGCGATGTCGATTTCTACGATGTGGTGATCAACCGACGGCTGCTGGTGGTGCTGCTGCCTGCACTGGAGCGGGCACCGGACAGCATGCGCATGCTCGGCAAGATGATCGTCGGCAGCATCAAGCAGATGATGGCCGGCTGCCTGGGTAACCGGGTTGAAGGGGTGGTGCGCGAAATCATCGACAGCCGCCCCACGGGCTCGGAGTTCCCGTTCTATACCATCCTCGATGAATACGGCTATTACGCCGTGGTCGGCTTCGCGGTGGCCCCGGCCCAGGCGCGCAGCCTGGGCTTCAGCGTGACGTTTGCCGCGCAGGACTTCTCTTCGCTTAAAAAATCCAGTGCCGAAGAAGCCGATGCCACCTGGGAAAACACCAATATCCGGGCCGTCGGCCGACTGACTTCGGGTACCGAGTCCGAGACCTGGCGGCGCGTGCAGGGTGCGGCGGCGGAGTCTTCGCAGGCCATGGTAGGTAATTTCGAGCGCTCGCCGGGGGGCGCCAATGAAAAACTGCGCCAGTCCGACAATGTTGCGATCGAACAGCGTAGCCGGTTGAACTACGACGACGTCGCCATGCAGGAAAACGGCGAATTCACATTCCTGATCGGCAAGAAATCGCAGAATGGCAAAACCGGTGGCGTGGCGCTTATCCGTGGCCTTGGCTTCTACACCGCTGGCCCTGCACCCAAAGAAATGCGGATCAACGACTTCATACCTGTCGAGCCGCCAGAGCCTTCGGACCTGCCTCAGAGCAGGGCGTCGCGCAAGGCGTTTGTCGACAGCCTGAAAGACGGCTCATTCGCCAAGCGGGTGCGCTCGGTGGTGAAGGGCGACCCGACCTTTGCTCGCATGCACAGCGCCTTCGAGCATAACTATGCAGATGCCGACCGGCCTGTGCTTGGCCGCCTGGACACCTCGTTCGCTGTACTTGGGGCATATCTGTCGGGCAGTTTGCAAAAGCCACCGGCCGCTGCGCCGTTGCCGGTAACGCCAGCGCCTGAGGCCGTGGCGCAAGTTGCTGTTGCGCCTGCACCCACGCCGCAACCTGACCCGCTGAGCCAGGCGTCGATCGAAGCAAGCCTGCTGGCCGTGGCGGACATGATCGCTGAGACGGCAGTGGCGCCGGTGGTTGCCGCCCCGGATGAAAAGGTATTGGACGCGGCGTGGGAGGGTGAATTGGCCATTGCCGAGCCGCAGCAGTTGCTCGACATGCAGCTGATGGCGGCCGGCGAGGGCTTTGAATCGTTGTCCGACAAATGGGCCGCGCAGGAGCGGATCCAGACTACCTGCGATGCCATCGCCCGCGAAACGGCCTATGTCATCGCGCCCGAGCCTGAAGCACTCGGCGTGGCTGGGGTACGCAAACAGTTGAGTGACCTGGATGCGCGATGCCGTGAGTTGATCAAGGGGCAGCCAGACAGCTAAGTGGCAACCCGTTGGTCGGAAGCTGTTTGATGGTTGTGTCATAAATTGACGACGATATAAATCTGACAGATAATCAGAAACTAGAATTTCTGCATGCTATGGTGAGGCGATGGGGCTGTTCAGCACAGGGAAGAAAGTAGCGAAGTACGCGTTCATCAAAATGCCGATGGCGGCGTTGGGCGTAAACCAGCTGCGCATGGGCAACCAGCACATCAAGTCGCTGTGGCAGTCGAATTTCAGCCCCGCCTGTCCGGAGTGCGAGCGGGGTGTGCTGCTCAAGGCCGAAGGCGATCACCAGGAGCTTGAACAAAGCCCCAAGGGCAAGATCCGCGTACTGCACAGCTGGGGCTGCAACAACTGCGACTTTGCGTTGTTCGAAGAGGATGACGTCAAGAAGGTCCGGGACCACGCCGCGCGCTATCGCAACGAGCGGGTCAAAGAACAGCTGACGACCATCGAGCGCGATGAGATCGACCGCATCGCTCGCAACCACCGGTTGCATTCCAGGGCGTTTTTCATCGCTAGCGTTGTCGCCATCCTCGGGTTTATCTACATGCTCGCAACCGGCGCGGGCGTGATGGTGGCCCTGAACTGGCTGTCGATCGGCTTCGCGCTGTGGGTCTTCGGCATGAAGAAGTCCTACCGCTGCTGGCAGGTCTCGACAGGGCAGTTGTTCGTCGAAGGGGCATTCTGGTTCTGGTTCCAGCACCAGAAGTGGATCATCTGAGCATGGCCGGCAAGTGGTTGTACCGCGTAGTCGTCCCGTTGACGCTGTGGCCCGCGCTGGCCCAGGCGGACGACTTTTATGCCGTGCGGCCGGCGGACATCGAATGTGTCGTTCAGGCAGCACAGCGCCAGGGCGTACCTGCCAATGTGCTGCTGGCCATTTCCAGCAAGGAAAGTGGCAAGAACGGGCAGAGTGTCTCGAACAGCAACGGCACTTTCGACCTTGGCCACTTCCAGATCAACACCACCCATTGGGGCCCGAAAGGCGTGTTCGCCTCATACCCGGCAATCACCAAGTCCGATGTCGCCTGGCGGGGCTGTTACAACGCGGAATTGGCAGCATGGCTGCTGCGTCAGAAGCTCGACGAAAGAAACGGTCAGGATTTCTGGACCCGCGCTGCCAATTACCATTCCCGTACCAAAAAATTCAACGACATCTACAAGAAAGGCCTGATTCCGCTCGCGGTGAAATGGGGCAAGTACCTCGAACAGCAGCGCCACGCCCAGTACGTGGTGAGCTACCAGTAGAACAGGCCACCGCCAGTGCCCGAAGCGCTTGAGCGTAGGGCACGCCGGGTCGATCAGAATGACAACTTCAGGAGTTTTTACATGAAAGGAATGCTCATGGGTGCACGCGGCTGCAAGGCTGGGGGCATGCTGCTTGCGCTGTTTGTGCTGGGCGGGTGCGCAAGCTCTGCCAAACCGACCACCGATGACACCGAGGCCTTTGCCAGCCGCATCATCGCGGACAAGGTGGCCGTGGCGGTCAACTCGCAGCACAACTATGTTTCGTCGCTGACGGCCGACCGCGTCAAAGCGGCCTCCAGGCAGGCTGCGGTCGACACCGACCAGGTGGATATCGACTTCATCGGCAAGCCCCAGGAGCTGTTGCAGACGTTCGCCAGCCGCTATGGCTATGCCTATGTCGAAAGCGGCAAGCGCGTGGACCTCAAGCCGATCAACATCTGGGTGCGTAAAGCCACGCCCATTAACGTGCTCAAGGATGTGGGCGTGCAGATCGACACCGGCGCCGATGTGGTACTCGACAAGAGCACCAACACGCTGCGCCTGATCTACAAGCCCGTACCGCTGGCTTTGGGGAGGGGCTGAACATGGCGATGGACATGCCCCCGATGACCCTCGAAGACGCTGAGCGCCTTTACGACAAGCCGGCTTATGTTCAGCAGCAGGGTGACGCCGGTGATGCCAGGTCGGCCGTGGAAGCCATGCGTGACGAGAAGAACCAGGCCTCGGCGGCCCGCGGCGAGGCCATTCTCGATGCGGCATTGCAGGTGGGGGTAAAGGCTGGCCTGGCGTGGCAGCTGACCAACATCAACAAGGCACTGAAGGAGCGCGAGCGTGAGTTCGATACGGTCTACGACTTCAGCAACCTGATGATCCAGGACCGTGTGGTGCCGCCGGTGATCACCGAGGCGCGCGACCTGTACAACCAGGACGGTGACTACACGCTTCGCCTTTCGGGCGCGTCCTACAAGATCGAGTCGCAGGCACGCTTTTCGTCGGTCCCGCCAAGCTGGCGCGAGTATCTGAGCTTCCCGCTGCCCGCCATGGACCGCACGTCCCTGGTGTCGGCGCTGATGCCACGCTCGGACGAAGAAGAACGCGTGTGGAAATTGGCCGTCCGTGACGGTTGGAAGCAAGGCGTCGAGCAGGCCAACCTTATGCTGACCTATGGTTTCGACCGGATGAACCGCGACATCGATGGCATGCGCCGTTTCAGCACGTTCGCCCGCCACGGCCAGATCACGATGCCGATCATTTCCGGTGCCGCGATCCCTGTCACCAAAGAGGGGCAGACCATGGCGGTGGACGAGACCCTGCTGCGCATCACCGCGTTGCCGCAGTTCAACGACAACATGAATGTATGGCGCAGTTCGATTGCAACGTCGACCGCAGCCGACCCTGTGCGCAGGCCGCCGGCACCGCGTGCACCCAGCCCGGCGCCGGCGCCTGGTGTTTCCAGCCAGCCCGGTGCGGCCAAGGCATTTGCCGTTCCCGGTGGTGGTGAGCTGCGCACCCAGCCTTCGGGCAGTGAAGGCGGGCCGCAATGAAGCAGGACTTTCACGATGACGTGATGATGCTGGAACCCGGTGCGATGATCGAGCGCCTGGAACGGCTGACCAGTTATGAAGACCCCTTTCGCTTCGACCGTGCCGAGCAGTTCAAGGCGATGATGCTGGAAACGCTGAGCCATGGCGTCAGCGACATCTTCATCCAGCCCGCATTGCCGGTCGTGGTGAAGAAGTACGGCCGTCTGTATGCGGTCACCCGCCGTGCGCTGGATGTCGGGGAGGTCAACGAGCTGCTCAAGATGGCCGCCAACCGCGACACAGCCACCACCGATATCGTGTCCGGTACTGCAGTCAACGAGCGCTACGAGTTGTTCGACCCGCAGCGCAAGGATGCCCGCGGTGCTCGGCTGCGTTATGCCTACCGGGTCAACGCCTCGCCCATTGCCTGCCATGGCGATACGTCCTGCCAGATCGTCATCCGGGCGATCCCCGACGACCCACCGCGGATTCAGGACGTAGGCCTGAGCGAAGACATCGTGAGGATGGCCACGCCGCGTGACGGCATCGTGTATATCGCGGGGGCGACCGGCCATGGCAAGACCACCACCTTTGCCGCCATCAACCGCTTCATTCTTGAAAATGACACGCCGATCAAGGGCAACCTGATCAGCCACGAAGAGCCCATCGAATTCACGTACGAAAAGATTCAGAGCAAGCATTCGATTTTCGTGCAGTCGCAGATCCCTACGCACTTCAAAGACTTCTACAGGGCCAACCGCGAGGCCATGCGGCGTGCGCCCGGCCTGTGTGTGATCGGTGAATTGCGTGACCAGGAAACCATTCGGGCGGCGGTCGAGCTGTCGCTGACAGGCCACCCGGTGTTCGGCACGGTTCACGCCAAGGATGTCGCGGCGATCATGCGCAGGATGATCTCCCGCTTCCCCGAACAGGAGCGGGCGACCGCGATTTACGACCTGGTCGATACCAGCCGGTTCATGATGGCGCAGAAGCTCGTGCCCACGGTGGATGGCAAGCGTACGGCGGCCCGTTCCTGGCTGCGGTTCACCGAGCAGGTACGCGACACCTTGATGGACTTGACCGACATGGGCCGTGTGACCCAGCGGGTCGCCGAATTCGTGCGTGAGGAAGGGCATACCTTTGCTGCTGAAGCAGATCGCCTGCTGGCAGCAGGTTTGATCAGCGAGTCGACCGCCCGCGATCTGCGGCACGGTTGAGCCGGGAGCGCCCTGTAATGGCATTGCAAACGAGATTTTGGAGGGGTTATGGCAAAGGGACGGTACCACTGGAGCAGAAGCGCGCCACCGGCACGCTTTTTCGTCATCAACGCAAGCGCCGCCTTGCCTTGGTTGATGTTGCTGCTGGTGCCAGCGTTGTGGAAGTTTCTGCTGCCGTTGGCGCTGTGCATGACGTTCGGCCTGGTCTACATCGAAGTCGTGAAAAAAATGACCGTGCGCGCGGTGTTTCGCCAGGCCGGGGTTTTCCTGGTAGGGCGGGTGCGCACCACGCACAACATTCTCAAAGAGCTGGTCAGGTAGAAAGCACGCTGCACAGGGCCGTCACATGGCTTGGCGGCGTTGCGGGTGTGAAGGCATTTTTGGCCCAGGGAGGCGTTGAATGAAACAGCAAGGCGGTGGGCAAAGAAGCTTTACCTGGGATGACCCCGCCGTGCTCATCGGCATCATTCTGGTGCTGTACCTGGGGGGCTGGGGCGCATGGTCTTTCGCCCATGACAAGATTGCGACTGTCTATGTCTACATCCGTTACGTGGAGCTCTGGCTGTTGAGCGTTGCGGGCGAATTCGCGGCGCTTCCGGGTATTGCTTCGATCAACCAATGGGTCGGGCGGATGTGTGCGCCGGACGGTATTATCGGCGCCTGCCAGCGCGATTTTTCGACGGTGGCATGGAGTGAAATCACCTCGTCTTCCCTGGTGGTGAACGGGTTCCTGCTTGTGGTGATGGTGGTGCTGTCGGTGCGCATGTTCATTCGCATCAACAAGACCCACCCCAAACTCAAATTCACCAAGACGCACAACATCAAGAGTTATGTGCAAGAGAGCAAGGCGCAGTACCCGCACCTGCGTATGTTCGCGGAACTCGACCTGATTGCTCAGCCGCTTGATCATCCGGTGTTCGGCATGTCGCAGACATCCCGCCAGTTTGCCTATGAGCACCTGCTGATCAGCGGGTGGGCAGAGCAGGCGGACCGCAGCTGGGCGCCTACCCTGGATCGTGAAAAAGCCACCGAGGTGATGCGTCGTCAGTTGGGCCAGCACTGGACTCGGGTGGGTAACCTGACCCCTGCCGAAACCCTGCTGGTGGCCATCGCGCTACCCCGCGTGGTTGCCACGGATGCTGCCCTGGACGACGCCGCCTTCAAGGCGGCCATGGCCGACAGTGATTACATGATTGCCTGGTGCTGGGACCAGTTCAAAGCGCCTTCGGGCAAGGGCAGCAAGGGGCAGGGCGCGCCCGAGCCTTATGCGTGGTTGAAACCTGAAGTGCCACTGGAAGTGCCGCGGGCGATCATTCAGAAGTACATCAAGCACCCTAACGCAAGCGCGATCCTGCACGCCCATGCGTTTGTCAGAACCATCATTTTCGCCATGTTCTTCCAGGCGCGGCGCCTGGGGGTATTGCCACCGGCCGAGATGCGCTGGTTGCGTTTCTTTGATCGGGACATGTGGTACGCCCTGCAGACCATCGGGCGCCAGGCGGGCTTCCCGGAGGCGCCGGGGATCCTGTCGCACTTTCTTTACGAGTGCAAAGCGGGTATGTCGCTGGCAGAGCCTCAGCTCGACAAGGCGGTTAACGGCCTTGAGCAAGCCATGTCGGCGTACAAGTACCTGGATGCCGACAAGAAGCGCTACGAGGCAGTGCAACAAGAAAAGCATGCTGCGGCCCAGGCGGCAGCACTTGCTGAGGGTGCGCCCTGACGGTGCGGCCTTGAGCGTATCAGTACCACTAAAGGGCCATCTTTAAAGATGGCCCTTTTTTGTTTTTTTGGTGCCAAGTTCTACTTTTTTGTTAGAATACGGTCGTATTGGATTATTAATAAGGACATCGAGCCATGAAAGGTGTGATTGCAAGACCTGTAGCCGTGTTGGCGGCGCTTGCGGCGGGGGTTTCAGCCGCCCATGCCGACCCTGCTCAAACGGCAGACCTCTCTTCCTTCATCACCGCTCAAGGTGCCGTTGCGGCAAACCCTGCGCAACAGCCACTCGATGACCTGACTGCGCAGCGGGTATCGCGCTACGGCCGCATCGTCAACGCCCGCCCTGTCGGCCTGGGCGGCTTGACTGCCTGGACCGTGGAAAAGAACGGCCACCAAGTGGTGCTGTTCAGCACACCGGATTCCTCGGTGCTGTTCACCGGGGTGGCCTGGAATGCTGAAACAGGCGCGAACATTTCCGACGCCTTCCTGCCGGGTGTGGCCCAGCTGAACAACACTCGCCCGGCAAGCCCGCCCGTAGCCGCTGCACCGGCCGCGCCGCAGATGTCGCCGGTTGAAGCCACGAACGTGCGGGAAGCTGCAGCCATGGACGGTAAATACCAGGGCGCGGTACCTGAATCGATGAAGACGGTTGACTCGCTGGCGGGCGTCAAGGAAGGCGATGGCGATATCGGCGATACCGTCTACATCATCATCGACCCACGCTGCCCGTATTGTCGCGAGGCGTACAACTTAACAAGGGCTTACGCGGCAAAGGGCCACACCATCAAGTGGATCCCGTCGGCTGCGCTGGGCAACCCGGCAGATGGCGTGCCGCTTGCTGCCACGATCCTGCAGGCCAAGGACCAGCACACGCTTGAGCGGGTGCTCGGCAAGCACGAACAGATTCGCTCCGAGCCTTCGCCTGAGACGGTGGAGCAGCTGAGCACCAACCTGGCGTTTCTGTACGCAGCATTCGAAAACAACGGCAAGGAGCAAGCGGGTGTCCCGGCTGCCTTCTTCGTCGACCACCGCACAGGGAAGCCAAGGATGATGACGGGCCTTTCGCAGGCCGTCGTGCTTGAAGACATCTTTGGAAAACTTTAAGGAGCAAAGTACATGAAAGCCAAAGCCCCGAACTTCGTATTCGACCCCAGCATCCGCCTCTTCGGCTCGGCCGAGCATTTGTTGGTGGTGTTCGACAGCCAGAGCCCACATGACGCGCTGCGGGCTACCCGCACCGTGCGCATCCCCAAGGCGTTCAAGCAGCTGTCCCTGGTGGTGGCAGGCCTGGACGCCGCTGAAGATGATGGGCACCGGCGCATGCTGACGGGAAGTGTCAGCCTGGCGATCCAGGATGATGCCGACGTGTTGTCGAGCTACGAGCTGGCTGCCCTGCAGTTGGTGTTCCATGCCGAGGCGGATCGCAAGGGCGCGCTCACCCACATCGACCCGGCACTGGTTGCCTATCAGGTGCGCCAGGCGCTTTCGGAATGTTTGAACGAGGCCCTGAACGACTACTTCCAGCGCGAAGAAGCGCAAAAGGTTAGCGTGCAGCCGGAGACCTTGCAGCCGGTTGTGGCGAGTGCGCAGTACCACGCTGCAGCGCCCCAGCCGTCACGCAAGGCGCTGCGCGAGCAGGCCGCCAGCGACGCAGAGCGCCAGGCCCGGTCACGCCGGCGCAAGGCGGTATTGGCGTGGGTCGTGCCGCCCGTTCTGGTCATTGCCGTATTGTCGACTCTGTCACATCTTGCTTCCAGTCAGTCGCCGATTGAAAATGCTGTCGCGCAGCAGATGGCGAACGATCCCGAGTCGATCAAGGCGCAGGTCGAGCTGACCAAGCAGACGCTGCAGTCCATGGGGCTTGACCCAGGGCAGGGCGGAGACCTCGGATGCCTGGCACCGCAATGATTTCAATTGCTCCCATCTTCGCTGCTATGCAGGTGCCGAAGGAGGATCTTTTCCAGGATTGGAGATAAGCAGGCGATGCTCGTGAAGCCTTCGTCTGCTGTTCTGCTTGAGCGGGGTTCTGCGCCCGCCAGCACGTGAAGACTATTTTGGATTGGAGAACCTTTAGGTACGTATATGCGACCAGCGAATGAAGTAAAAGACGGGGCTAAATTATTATCCCTTGCCCAAGGCCTGAGGTCGCTGCTGGTCCCCTCGCCGGATGTACTGGCAGATACCGTCAAAGAGTTGCACCCCTTGGTCAACTTGTCTGACAAGGTGCTGCCGTTGAAGTCGTATTTCAACATGGTCCAGGACATTCAGCGGACCAAGCATACCCACGCCGCCATGCGCGCCGCGGGTGAGGCGCTGAGCCGCGAAGCCATTCAGCAAGGCGTGTCGCGCAAGCTCTGCACCGAAGACATTTTCATGGTGGCGTGTTCTTTCCTGGAAGTGGAAATCGCCAAACAAGGCTCGGTGTACTACCTGAGCGGCGAGTCGCCCGACTTTAAAGAAACGAAGAAGAACCGAAACCCGCTTGATCTGTCCGATGAAGTCGTGCTGAAGAACCTATCGAGCGGGTTGGCCCGTCCCGACACCGATCGCGGTGCAGTAGAGCGTGGGCAGATCGACAGTGGCTTCAACCACCTGGTGCGGTTGAACCAGCTGCATAACCTGATGCTGGAAAGTGTGCGGTTGATGAAGGCGGATGAGCGGCTGACCAAGGTCGATATCCGCAAGAAGTTCAACATTTCGCACACGGATTACGAGCGCATGATGTCGATGGCGCGCCGGTCGGGGCTTATTTCCTTCCGCAATCGGAAAAAGGACCCGTCAAACTCTTACACCTTGCGCAATGACAACCATGAGCGCGTTTCCGAACATGCGAAAAACTTCGGCCACACGCCGCAGAAGATGTTGAACAAGATCCTTGATGACTTCTTCGGCATGCTGGAAAAACGCAAAAAGCACGAGGACTGATGCAGATGGGTAACCAGGGCCAAAAGGATGTGGGGCCGGCAATCAGCGCAGAAGAGCGGGCACGGGTAACGCGGGCTGCCAGGCAAGTGGTGGCCTACGCCAACTTTCTGCGTTGGACGGCGAACTTCAAGCGGGACGAAGTGCTGCGTCATCCCCGGCATGAGCGCGTGATGTTGCTTTCGCCCATGCAAAGTGGGCGTTTCAGTTTCGCGCTGGAGGGCGACACCCTGTATGTGGGTGTTCAGCCATTCGAGGCGGCCTGGGCTGCTCACATGCCTTTCCAGGCCGCTTACGTCTCCGATCGCCTGTACCTGTCGGTCGAAGGCGTCAGCTTCATGGATGCTCGTATGCCGCCCTTGTCGCTCGGCATTTTTGTTGATGAGAGCAGCAAGCGTGCGCTCATGGCGCGCGCCAAGTTCGTTCGGTTCGTGCATGTGAATGTGCGTGACGGCTACGTGATCGATGTCGGTGAGCCTTGTGGCGAGCCTGTCGAGATGCGCCCAGGCGATGTGGTGCAGCAACTGCAGCAGACCCAGCAGGCGAAAGTTCAGCAGCAAGACATGGGGCGGTTCTTCTGATCGCGCTCAAGCAGAATTCACAAGTAAGGATACGAGCATGACCAAGTGCACACTCATCCTGCCTATTCTGGCCGCTGTGGCCATGGCGGGCTGTGTAACCACCGAGAAGATGCCGGACGGGACTACCAAGATTCGCTTTTCCGATGAGGCCGCCAATTCCCTGGCCTCGTTGATGCCTACTGGCGTCGTGACCGGGATCGCAGGTGGCGCGGGCAGTGGTGGGCTGGATCTCAACTACAGCTTGAGCCCCCTCAACAGTGGCGAGTACCTGTACCTGAACGGGCAATACGACTTCGAATGTGCCGCAGCCATGCTGTACAGCGCGAAGTCGGGCCAGCCCATGGATGCAAAAATCAGCAAAACCTGCCGCGACGGCTATTTCTTGCGCCAGGAGCAACTGCGCATGGCGGGCAAGCCGTACGACAGGGGCGTGCCTGCCTATGACCCTGCCAACCCGTCCAATGCCTACTGGGAAAAAGTGGCCGGCCGAACCGTCAGCCAGCTAGCGCCGATCAACCAGTTCAAGGTCCGTTTTGCCGGGTATCCGCGCGTTGATCGCAACGGCAACATCTCCATTCGCGTGAGCTTCATGGGTGCTGCCGATGGGCAGTATGCAGACTTGGTCACCACGCCCGAGCGCACGCCGGTGGTGCTGGACGATGCTGGCTTCGCGCAGGGTATGCGCAAGCGAGTGGCAGAGCTCAACACCCAGATCGGTGAGTTGATTGCCTGTGAGGCGGTGCTTGGGTACAGCAAGGCCGTCGATAAAGGCCCTCGGCCTTCGAATATTTCAGCTGGCGACTATTCGCGCTATGAAGTGCGCTTCACGGTGGCATCGATGGGCTGCAAAGACCACTCCCGGCAGTTCTCGGCGGCTGCACGCTAGCGCTGCCAGTGGGCTTGCTGCGCAGTTGATCGCCGGCAAGCCCAGTCCCGCAGTGTGGAGGTGGTTGCCCATCATCTTCCATGCTGCGGGGTACTTGCCTGCGTTTACTGCGCCACTCAGTTGCCGAGGGCGGTCATGGCGCCATGTTCCATGTATCGTCAGCCGCCACCGCTGCCTCATTGATGCCGGGGCCGTGCCTGTCTGCGGCGTTCAGCCATTCCTGGCTGAGGTCCGCCTGTTGAGCGGCACGCTCGTGCGCAAACTCGCGCAGCAGAATGGCGTCCTCGATCGAGGTGACGACCTGCGCGGTCGCGCCGCCATACTCGCTGAGCAGTGTTCGGGTCGCTTCGGGTGGGAGCTGGTTGATGGCGCTGCGCAGCTCTCGGCCGTAATCGGCCAGAACAGGCTGCTTGTCAATGACGATCTCCGCCGCTTGAGAGGGGAATACGGAGGCTGTGAAGCTCTGGAAATCCTGTGCGCTCGGCATGGCGTGCGTCCTTACATGCTGTAGTCGTCGAGGCCCTCGCTGCGTGACAGCGATGGATTGGCGTAACGGGCAAATGTCTTGTCCAGGTCGGCGGCCAGGTACGCCTGTTCGCTGTCGCGCAGCGCGCGCTTCATGAAGTCGCCGTCGCCCGCTACCGCAACCACCTGATCGCGCAGATTGCTCAGCAGCCCTTCACGGTCGGCCCGTGAGCCGGGCGTGTTGTCGATCGCTTCGAGTACATGCAGCAGCGATTGGCGAAGTTCGGTTTCGGCGGCGCCTTTTTCGGCTTGTGGGGCCGCGTCGAAGGCCACGGTGCTGATCACGGCGCGGTGGATGGCTGTGAATGCGCTGATTTCGGCTGCCCGGCTCTGCATGACCCGATCGGAGTTCAGGGTGTGAGGCGGCGTATTGCGCAGCCAGGCCGATTCCTGGTCAGCCAGCGTGTCGATGGTTTGCCGGATTTTCTGGCCGTCGGGGCCTTCGCGCAGTGCGGCTTGCGCTACGTTCTCAAAACTAATTGCCGGGTTGCCCGAGGCCTCGATGGCTTTCTGGCGCATTAACCCGGCGCCGATCACGAATCGGCTGGCATCACGTATTGATAGCTGCATCTATGTCCGTCGTTTTTCACAGGGCTTGAACGTGCCCGAATCAGTCGGCATCCAGCAACGTCAGCTTCCCTGCGCGGCTCACCGTACGCCAGTCGCATCGGCTGATGCGAAGCGTCGATTGCGGCTTTGCGACGTGCTGTGGGTGCTCCCTCGCAGACCTGGGTGCGTCTGCCATGAGTGACCATAGCATTTTTACTGTTTTATTTCTTGTGAGCGAGTCGAGTCAAACGCTTTTTTCAGTGTTTTATAGTATCCCCCACCATGGCCGGATGTACCGAGGCGGGTTGAGCACGAAAAAAACCGCCCATTTTCAAGCTAGGCGCTGAAACCCCAGTGATACGGGCGTTTTCGCCTGTTGTTGCGTTTGCGTGCCTAGTGGGGCTGCGTAAGAGCAATCTGCTTTTTTAGCGGTTTTGCAGCCGTGTGAAAGCCTAATTGAAGATGAAATTTCGCCATTTCATGGATCATTCGAGAACGGGTCGAGTATGCGAATGGAGGTCGATTTAACCCCAGGGGGCGTATGTGCATTTCAAGCAGTATTCATGATTTTTCATGGATTTAAGCTTGTTTATAGCCTGTTTTGATAGGTTTTACTGTGGTGAGCTGGCAAGCTTGGGTGGCTTGCGAGATCGCCGATTTTCAGCAGCGCACACGTTCTGAAATCGTTTTGTTAGTTTTCTTTCGTAACATTTTTTTGATAATTCTGTGATGTCTGGTTTAAGATTGCCCGACCTTAGCTATCCGCAGGATTACGGCTCACAGGGTGGAACCATGGCTCAAGCTAGAACGCATGCCCGTCTAGGCCTTCGCTTACGCGGCTGCACGACAGCTCATCTCAAGGACGACGGAGCACTCCAAGGGGAATTCGTCGCGAACGATTCAGATAATCCGTCCGCAATTCGATTCAGGTAGGTATTCACAATGGCTCAGATGCCGTTCTCTCCGTGCAGCGATCCAAGCGCCTGCACCGACCAATCGGTCAAGATGCTAGGCCGGATATTCGGCCCGGTCATCGATGCATTGGTCAAAGGCACCGACCCCAATACGGTTGAGGCAAGCGCGAATATCCTTGCGACGATGTTCGGCTTCTTCAACAGCGGGATCCTGATCATCGGCTCGCTGATCGTCTCGTACGTAGCGGTGATGGGCGTGACCAACACCGCCAACGACGGTGAGGCGATGGGCAAGAGCTGGTCCTCATTGTGGACGCCGGTACGGATCGTGGCAGGTGGCGCCGTGTTGCTGCCGACAACCAGTGGCTTTTCTTTCATTCAGCTCATCGTGCTGATGTTCGCCTTGTGGGGCGTTGGTTTTGCCAACGGCACCTATAAAGCGGGCATGGCCATGGGGGTTCTGTCCCCGAACGGTGTTGTCGAAGGGGTGAACTCTCCCGGCAACTTCTATGGGCTGCGCGATTTTGCCCGCGGCTACCTGGCGGGGTCTTACTGCGCGACGGCGGCCAACTCGATCTATGCCGACAACACCGCCTCAGGTGCACTCCCTGAAGTTGGCGCGAAAAAGAACAGGACCGAAGACAAATTCACCATTGTGGATGGCCGCAAGGAATGGGTTTTCGACCTGAAAGACCGCAACAAGGTTACCAACCTGGCGGGCGGCTCCGCGTTTTGCGGCTCTGTGAAAGTGGCCGAATACCAGGCGCAGACGAAGACGGATGCCACTGCCCAAGCCTTGGAGCAGATGCGCGTGCAGGTTCAGGGCATCAAGCGCGCAGCAGCCATCAACATGATGAAAGAGCTGGATGACTGGGTGCGGCAGTGGCCAGCCACCATCAATGATACGGGCTGGGATCAAGTCGACTCCGGCCAGTTCAACGTCATTGTGAACAAGTGGGAGCAGAAGGTGGCGACCGATATCGTCGCCCAGGTCACCAACCAGGCGTCGGGTGTCAACGGGGGGCTCGACGACTTCCTGAAGACGCTTACCAATGATGGCTGGGCGGCAGCCGGGGGGTGGTTCCAGCGTGTAGGCATGGTCCGCGGGCAAATTGCAGGCGTGCTTGCCGAGCCGGTGGGTGCGGTCAGTGCGCCCTCCCTGGGCGCACTGCCTGGCGATGCCCGGTTCTTTTTGCTGGCCAACAGCGTGACAACGGTCACTGAGGCAATCGACAAGAAGGCAGAAGAAAAAACCAGCTACAAATCTTCGACCTCGGCCAAGCCCGAAGACATCGCGAGCCTGATCCCCAAGGACCCCGGCAGCGATATCAGTGTCAGCACCTTGCGCGCCGACATGGATGCGAAGATGTCGTCGTTCGTCAACGGCGTGATGCTGAACGTGGTGGAGATCGCCACGGGGGCGGGCAGCAATGGGCAGACGCCGCTCTGCGGAACGGCGGGGCAGATGGGGGGCTCGCTCAACCGCATGAAGTGCGTGGGTGATTACCTGGTCGTAGCTCGCGCCGGCATTCTGGTGGCCGATGTCGCCATCAAAAGTGCGGGAACAGCGGTGAGGGTGCTTGCGGGTACGCTTTCGTCGGTCAAAGGCTTGGGCAACGGGTTGGACCTGGACAAGGTCGTGACCCCGCTGTGGGACTGGGTGATGGAGGTGCCGGTCAAGCAACTGGCGTTGATGGCCAGCTACATCGAGCCGCTGGCGTTCTATTTTGCTGTGTTCCTCCCCAGCTTGCCCTACACGCTGTTCATGATCGTTTTTGTTGGCTGGTTGCTCGCTGTGTTGCAGTCGATCATTGCGGCGCCGCTCTGGGCTGTGATGCACATGACGCCGGACCGCACTTTCGTGGGCTCGCAGACGCAAGGCTACCTGCTGTTGCTGTCGCTGTTCGCTCGCCCGGCGCTGGCCGTGCTTGGCCTGTTCGCGGCGGTGTTGGTGTCCGACCCGGTGATCGACTACATAGCCCAGGGCTTTTTCGCCATGCGCGGTGCGGTGGTGACCTCCTCGGGCAATGTGGGCATCATTTCGGAGTTTCTGACCTTCGCGTGGTGGTTCATGGTGTTCGGGCTGACGTTGTTGCCCGTGTTGTACATGATCTTCGGCTTGCCCCAGACCCTGCCTGACCAGGTGCTCAGCTGGATCGGCGGGGGCCTTGGCAGCATGGGTGAGACCAGTGCGGTGGCTGATATGCGAGGCGGCATGAGCCGGGTTGGCTCGAGCGTTCAGGGCAGTGGTACCGGCATGCGCCTGGGTGGCGGCACCCAGGGCAGGCTGCCACCGCCTGATGGCGGTTCGCCCAATGATCCCAAGGGGGGTGGGCCTCGCGGCGGCGGCTCAGGCGGCGGCACGCCACTGCTCAGTGCAAACGGCCAAGGCGCAGGTGGGGCGGCATCGCGGGAGTCGGATGCGACCGGCGACAGTGCACCGAGTGACAGCCGTACGAACGGCCAGCGAGTCAGTGATGCAGCTGGTGTTGCCCTGGGCCGGGCAGTTGCGGGGGGTGCCGCTTCGACAGGCAGGGCCATGCGCAGCGCCGGCAGTGCCGCGCTGTCTGCCGGCCGTGCGGGCGTGGAATCGTTCCGCGGCTCGGAAGCAGGCTCTATTGGTGGGCGCATGCGTGATGGGGTGAAGGCGGGCGCGTTGACGGCCGGTGCCGGTCTGGCGTCTGCTGCGAGCGCCGCCGGGGCCGATTACAAGCAAGCGTTTGCGACTGCTGGTGCGGAAGGCAAGGCGGCGTATCACGAAGGTGCTGACGCACGTATCCAGGCGTTCAAGCAATCGCTATCGGCCGGGGCAGCACCTGTCGGAGGGGGGGGCGATCAGGAATCAGCCGCCTCATCTGCCGGCGGTGCGGATGACTCCGGGCTCAGCGACCATCAGTTCAGCAGCGCGACCCTTGCTGCTGGGGCGTCCTCGGCCAGTAACGAGGGTGTGCAAGCGGCAGCTGCCGACGGCTCCGGCGTGAATGCGCAGGATGGCGGCGCGGGCCAGTCGGCGGGTCGCTCGGCAGCGTCTGCCGGGCAGCCTTATGCGTCCAGCGGCGCTGCACCGGGCGGTGCGGCGACCGGCGCAAGTGGCGGCGATCAACAACCGGCTGCATCATCCGCCGGGCGGGCAGGCGACGCTGGGGTCAAGGACCATCAGTTCAGCGGCGCGACGCTTGCTGCTGGGGCATCCTCGGCCAGTAACGAGGGCGGGCGCGGGGCCGTTGCCGGCGGAGCCAGCAGCAACGCGCAGGATGGTGCTGCTGGCCAGTCGGCGGGTCGCTCCACGGCGTCTGCCGGGCAGCCTTATGCCGCCAGCGGCGCTGCACCAGGTGGTGCGGCGTCCGTCGCGGATGGCGGTGCTCAGCAGCCGGCTGCAGCCTCCGCTGGGCGGGCAGGCGACGCTGGGGCCAAGGACCATCAGTTCAGCAGCGCGACGCTTGCTGCCGGGGCATCCTCGGCGAGTCACCAAGGCGGGCAAGCGACAGCTACCGAACGCTCCGCCGGCACTGCGCAGGAGGGTGCCGATGGCCAGTGGACCGGTCGCGGCACATCGCGTGCCGGTGAGCCTTATGCTACCGGCCGCTCCAATGTCGGCCACGAAGAAGATCGATAAGCAGGCAGGCCGCCTTGCTCCGAGCGGGTGGCCATTTGCCCACGGATAGCCGGCAGGCGGGGAATTATTCCCGCCCTTGGCTGTCTTGGACGGTGACGCGCAATGGGTGTGCGCAACTTGATACGCGGCTGAGGCCGCGCTGAGCAGAGGCTTCGCATGGTTGATAATCCACTGGAAGACCAGCTTCGACGGCTCCTTACCGGGCTGGCTGATCAGGCCATCGTGCGTGGTGAACAGTTCTTCTACGATGGCGGGGAGTTGTATGCCGACGATGTAGCCGATATCGGCCTGGTGGCCGTGTTGTGCATTGCCCAGGCGTTATCCGAGCGTACGGGGCTGGGCGGGTTCGGCTATGAGTTCGAGCTGGCTGCGCCTGCCAACCCAATCTTTCCGCTGCACGCCAGCCCTCAAGGTGAGCTGCCTGACTTCTTTCGGGTGGCACCCTTCGTGGCGGCGGTTTTCTACGGTGAGGTGCTCGCAGCCAGGCAAGATCTGACGCTGCTGTACCACGCTGCTGTACAGGCTTTGCAGAATGGCCCTGGGCGTGCCTTTGACAAGGTGGGGGTGGCGAGCTGATTACTGCATATTTTTGTCAAAATAGCCTGTTAGAAAATTGATTTTCACCATATCTGTAGTTAGTATTCAGGCTACAGTGCCGCGCTAGGAGCATCCCATGCACGACGACGAAAACACGCGTCAAGCGTCTGGTCCCCACGAAGAACTACCCCCTGGGGTATTTCCGCCGATGCCAGGCTACACCACTGCTGACCTGCTCGCGGTTGCCAACGCCCCCGTCGAAGCATTGCTCGAAGAGCGCGCTATCGACCCCGGCCTGATCCGCGAAACCGTCATTGCGTTAGCCGAGCATTTGTATGCAGCATTCGAGCGAAATGACATTCAGTACCAAATTGCCACGTGGTACCAGAAGCCCTACGACCACCCAGAAATGCGCACACGCAGTATCGAAATTATTGCGGAGCAATTCGGCGTCATTGCGCTGGATGCGGCGGCAGATTCCTTGGACGGCTCACCCTTGCTCCACCTGGGTGAGGCGTTCTACGGAGATTTTATGGAGCGCGCGGGTAACGCAATAAAGGCCCACATTCTCAAGTTGAATGAAGCCTGAGCCGTCGTTGTTCATAGGGACATGAAATGAGTAAATCTGTGTACTTTAGTGTGTACCTGGATGGTACGGCTAATAGCAAAGATAATGATAAACCCACGGGTAGCCACACCAATGTAGCCCGGCTCTTCGAGCTGGATACCGCGCAAGGTACCAATCTGGCTGTCAACTCCGACCATGTGCCCTTGAAGTACGACCCGGCGCAATACGCCGGGCAGTCGGAGAAGATCTACCTCGATGGCGTGGGCAGCCAGAGGTCGAGCACGCCCAATGCGTTGCTCGAACGGGGAACCGGTTTGGGTGGCCAGAACCGTATCGAACAGGCCTACGACGCCTTCGTCGCCTTTTACAATAAAAACCAGGACCTCGATATCGATGTCAACGTGATCGGCTTCAGCCGTGGTGCGGCGCAGGCCCGCGCGTTGGCGAACGAGATCATCGACCGGGGTGTGCCAAGGCTCGACAGCAACTGGAAACCCACCCGTGAGTATCTTGTCCCGCCGGGCCAGGCCGAGGTTAACAAGCTCGGCATATTCGACACCGTTGCTTCCTATGGCATCCCCATCACCGATAGCCACCCGAACAAAAATCTGGAGATAAGCAAAAACGTCAAGTCGACCACGCATCTGGTGGCGATGCATGAATATCGCTCAACATTCCCTTTGACCAGTGCGCTGCGTAATGACGACAACTCGCGCATTGAAGAGGTGAAGTTCGCGGGCGCGCATTCCCAGGTCGGTGGCGGCTACCGTAATGATCTGTTGGCCGCTGGCCCGCTGGCGTTCATGTACGATCGCTTGAAGTCGGCGGGCATCGAGATGGGGCCAATGCCGCCGGAAGAGTTGAAGCGTATCGAGCAGTACAATGCATTGATCAAAGACCCCGAACGGCTGCAGGAAGCGTTGATCGACTCTCGCCTGATCAAAGGCAACGAGGCGTTCAAGCGCAATGCCGATGGGTCGTTCACGCTTGTCAATAATCAAGCTTTCCCGACCGAGCGCGGTACGCTCTTGCCGTTCAGGCGGCAGGACCAGCCGTTCGGCCAGCAAGTCAATGGTCGCAAGGTCATCTTTGAAAACGATGACTCGCTGGGCGAGCCGCTTGTCCAGCGCATCGGCAGAAAGGTAGGTGAGAAATTCTTCGCGTGGGACGAGAAGGCTGAAAATAGCGCGGCCACCCCTGAAAACCCTGCCGGCAGCAACATCAAGGACAGGATGGCGACCCGCAAGGCTGAGCACGCGTCACGATTGGCAGCTCAGTCTCAGCAGCAAGTGGCGGAACTCTCGTCGTTGCTAGCAAGCTCCAAGCCCGAAGTCGAACACCTCAAAAGGTTGGCGCTTGAAGAGGTTCCGGTACCCAAGCCGGCCTTTTCAGCCAACTATGCCGTGGTACGCATTGACCCCGAAGGCTCCTCGGCATTTGCCGATCTGGGTTTTGAATACGAGGCCAGCCGCATTGTTGCCGATGCGGCTATCGGCGCCCTTGCCAAAGCGCCCTTGGGTATCGATGATCCGTTCATGCTGCATGACACCAACGGCAATGTGGTGGGCACCCTGGAGGCTGTGCATGAAGCGCCATCGTTTGCCAGTGCGCGCGGCGTGCTGGTCGCGATCGACCTGCAGCATATAGACCCGGCGGCGCAGGCAGGGATGCTCTACGATGGCTTCAAGCAAGCTGCAACCTGGATCGCCGAGCGACCGGAAGGCACCTTGAAGGACGCCTGCGAGATACCCGGCGCGGATGGCAAGCCATTGGCGCGTGCGATGATTGCCTATTCTGCGGAGCGCGAACTGGAGCGTACCGTCACCTGGGATGCCCCCGAGCCGTGAAAGCGCTCGACGTTGCGTTGCATCAACAACAGGTGTCGGTAAGCGCATGCGGTTACGCTTTTTGCAGGCTGCTTGCTTAGAATGCACCTGTTACCGACGTGGGTCGGTCAGTCAATCCGTAAGGGCTACATGATGAAAATCCACAAATACCAGCCAGGCACCTTTATCGAGGTCGATGACATGGCCGGTGGCCGCCGTGTGGGGATGGTCTGCAAGGATGGCGTGACGTTCTGGGATTTACTCGATTCCGACCTCTGCACACCGCTGACGATTCACCCTTCCATGGCGCCGCAGGCGCTGGGCACTTTGACCCAGTTTGGCCAGGGCAACGGGTTGGTCAAGGCGACTCAGGCGCTGGTCGGCCATTTGCGTGCAGTGGGTGATCAGCGCCTCGACAGCGACCCGCTGTTTGTCATGCGCGCGTTGTGGTTCGTATCGAAGCGGGCGAGCGGGGCGCAGGCCGTGCCTGACGCCGCGACACTGCTTTGGGCGTGCGAACAGGCTCAAGGCCAGGCGCAAGCAGCAGCACGCATCCACCAGATGGCCAAGCAGTATTGTTCAGCGTAGCGACTGCACCCAACTGCTTGTTCGAGCCGAAACGTCCGAGCCCCGCCTTCAGTCGGGGCTCGGTGCATCTGGGGTTGCCTGGCTGTCCAGTTGCCGCTCATGAAGGGCTGCATAGCCGTCCACGGTAGCGCGCAGGGTGTTCTGGGAGTGGCGGGAGACAGCGCCTGGGCTGTGCTGGCGAAGGCCCTCGAACACGCTCTGGGCGTCGAGCCGATGCACGCCAAAGGCTTCCTCCAGCGTCGCTCGCTCCACGGTTGGCCAGTCCACCTGTGTCGCCAGTTCGTGGCGCAGGCTCGCCGCTGCATGCTTGCCGAACACGTGCGCCACGCCAGCCTTTGCTTCCAGGCCAGGCAAGGCCTCAATGCGCTTGCGCATCTCGTCCTGGCGGTCGCGACGTTGCACGGCTGCGTTCTCCGAGGCCAGCTCCACCAGTATCTCGCCGACGTTGGTAAAGCCTTCACTGGCAAAAACCTCGGCAACCTTGCGTGAGCGCGGTTCCTCTTTGGGCAGGAAGATGGCCAGGCCATTGTCATAAGGGTGTGGCAGATCGCCCCAGAAGTGCGTGGCCTTGAAGTCGCGCAGGGCATCGAGCGCGTCAGAGAAGTAGGCGTCCTTGGCAACGGCGTAGATGGCGTATTCGTCGTTCAGCTGAGCCACCGCATCGGCATCCAGGCCGTAGCGCTCAAGGCGGCCTTGCAAGGCAACGGGTTGCTGCAGGTGCCTGGCGATATGCTGGGCCGCGACGAAGTGGTGCGAACCGCCGCTGTTGACCAGGTACAAGCCATCATCCCAGTCGTGCCTGACCATGAAGTCGGAGCCGCCATGAACAATGCGCACCTCGGGCCAGCGCAGGTTTTGCGCAAGGCCCTCTTGGCTCAGGTCTTGGGTGAATGCCTGGCAGGCCTGCTCTGCCATCTGCTGCATGGAGTTGAAGCGATACAGTTCGGACTTCGACGCCGACAGGCCGGACACGTCGGTGATATCGCAGGCGAAGTCTGCTGTCGTCTCGCGCCTGCTGAGCCGGGCCAGTGCGGGGATGTGCCGGTGCTCACCCTGATAGCGGCCGTTGGCCGAGCGCCAACCTCTGACTTCGCCGCTGCTTTCGCTACCGTGGCCGAAGCCGATGCGGTGCGACCATTCATGCCAGCGAACCACGCTCGATAACGCGATGACACTTGCAGTGTCATCGACCCGCCTGCGCAGGGCGGGTTGCTCGGCAATGACTCGGCGCAGCCGGGCCGGGATGCCCAGGTCGTCCTTGACCGTTTCCAGAAACTTTGCAGCCAGTGTTCTGAAGCTCATGGCATGACTCCATTCAGCGCATGTCGGTTAGCGTGGCGTTACTGGGTGGCCCGTTTGACGGCGTCCGCGGCGTCGCGCGCTGTGCGTTTGATGGTTTTCGCCACTGTGCGCACATCGTACGCGCAACTGATGTAGGTGCTGCCTGAATCTACATACAGCCACTGGTCATGGTTGCCGACCTCTTTCTTGTAGTCGCCGATTGGGTCCCTGGGGACGCCGGCCAGCTTGGCCACCGTCTGGATGCTTTCGCCGCTGAATGCGCCGGAGTAGGAGTTGAAATCACCTTCGCCATTGGAGCCTGGGTGCAGTGCAAGCCGGGTGACGGGGCGACCGAAAACGTCCAGCGGGTTCGGCACCGTGTATTCGCCATCGGACAAGTCCGAGGCCTGCACGATGGCTTTGCCCTTGGCTGTTTTAACCAGTGCTTCGAACTCTTCTGGCGAGACGTTGCGTTGGCAGGTCAAGACCTGAGCCAGGCGTGCGTTGGCCTCGGGCTGGTCGACTTGCTCGGCGTACGCCCCAGAGCAGGCGAGCGAAACCAGCAGCGGTACGGCGAGTTGCAGTGCTTTCATGCGGCAGATCCTTCTGGGTGACAAAGTGCTATCAATTTAGCCTGTTAGAAAAACGTTTTTTGCATGGCCGCAGTGTGCGCTACGCCTTGCGACCGGTCAAGCGAACGCCTGTGCATCCTCAGGATTTCACCTTGACGGCAAATGGCCTCAAATTCATACTCGCCATCACGATCAACATTTTTCTAACAGGCCATTTTGATAATTGACAGGACGTTGAACGCTGGCTGATCGGCATCGCCTCCGCATGCTGCGACGCTTGTCTTGAACATCACCGTTCAGCTGGCCCTTACAAGGAGTTTTCAGGCATGTCCTACCCATTACCGCCACTTGCTGTGGAGCCGGGCCTGAGGGTGGTGGGCGATCGCCGCGCGGCCTTGTGGCTTTTGCTGGTGCCATTGCTGGGGGCACTGCTGGCCTTCGTCATTGCGGTCGCTGCGACCATGATGGGTGAAATGGCTGAAGGCTCGCCACGCTTCTACGCCGCGGCACTGTCGTTCTCGGTGCTTTTGTTTAGCGTGATTCTGCTGCCGGCCTACCTGCTCAGCGTGGGCTGGTACGCCTGGTGGACGCACGGCGCTGACCACCGTCGGCTGCGCCTGGGCCTGTGGCTTGTCCCGCTGGTGGCGCTGCTGTTTGCGTGGTTCCCCGTCACCTTGGTACCAGGCCTGAAGCCACTTGGCCAGGACACTATCGACCCGCTGCGCATGTACTTGCTGGCAGGCGCACTGACGCTGCTATTGGGCTATGCCTGGTCGCTTATCGTTTTCGTGATCCTGCGGTTCTGGAGAGATGTATGAGCACCCTGATTGTCACCCCGCGCAAATTGCTACCGTTGGTATTGGCGGTCGTGTCTGCGGCGCTTGCCCCACACGCTTTTGCGGGGTTTGAATTGATTGAAAGCCCAGCCGCGCCGGTGTCTTATGTAACTACGGCGCCCCCCGTAGACGACACTGCGCAGATGCAGCAGACGATCAACGCGCTGCGTGTGGAAATCCAGAGCCTGCGGGTTCGTCTGGCAGCTGCAGAGGCCGATGCCAACGGCAGCTGCCAGGAATTGCTGGCCATCAGGGCGGGGCAGGAGCAGGTCCAGGCCTCGATCAACCACATGACGCTCAACTTCGCCTTTGGCCACTCAAGGTTCCGCCCCAACGCCGCCGATGAAGACGTGTTGGTGCGCTCTGCTCGTGCCGCGCGGCAGGTGAAGATCTTTGGCTACACCGACAGTGTGGGCACCCTGGAAGCGAATCGCCGCGTTGCCCAGCTTAGAGCGGAAGCGGCGAAGATGTACCTGGTTCGGCGTGGCGTGGAGGCCTCGAAGATCAGTGCCCAAGGCCGGGTGGGGGACTATATTGCGTCCAACGACACAGCCAATGGCCGCGCCGCCAATCGCCGGGTCGAATTCGAGTTCTCGACCACGGCCAATGACGCCAGGCCCTCCTATGAAGTCAGTGAGGGCCGCGCACCTGTATCAGGCCTGCAGGCGCATGTTATCCAGGAATAACCGTGCCTCGGCAGCTGCCGCGATCGTAGCGTCGGCGGGCGATTCCCAGGCCACCCCGTTGTAACGCAGGCTGTAGCTTTCGCGGCAGGGGTGAAAGCCGATATGGGCCCAGTCGATCCCTTCGCGAGCAGCCCACTCGCCGAGGATTTCCGACCGGGTTTCGCCGGCCGTACGACGTTTTTCGATTTGCCCGACCACGTCTGCAAACAGGCGCAGGTTCTCAAGGTCGATACTGACCGAGGCCGGGCCGATATTCAGTACTCCACCCGGGTTACCGGGGGCAGCTTGAAATGCGCAATGAAACTGATGGCTCATTGATACTTCCTTGAAGTTTGGGCTGCAAACATACACACACTGTTGACAGTAACTTTGACCTTGAAGCCGCTTCAAGTTCAGTCTAGTCGACCCGGTGCAGGGAAGTTGAACATGTATTCACTTGGTGAACTTGAAGCATTCGTGGCGCAGGCCATCAGTGGCAATGTGTTTGCGCAGTCAGGCGGCGGCTTTGTCAGCGTGATGGCCAAGAGCACCCCGGCCATTCAAAAAGACATCCCGGCGGCATTCGAGATGTACACGCTGCTGGAGCATTTTTTGAAGACGTTGCCCATTCGCCATGAGGCGCTGGGCTTCGGTGCACCCACCATCAACCTCGAGCCGGGTATCGTGGTGAGTCACGACGGCGGCAAAGTGATTGCCTTGTTGCCGATCCAGGCCAACCAGTTGGGCGACGTGGCATTCTGGCTGGCCGATGCGCTGCCCAGCCGAGAGGTCAAGGCCATGCCCGGAACGCTGGCACTGATGTTCACTGTCGAAACCCACGATGCGATAAATCACCTGCTGCCCGAATGGCTGGCCGCTTTCTATGTCCAAGGGGATGCACGGCATTGTGTGCCGATCCTGGCGCTGAAGTCGGTGCTGGAAGACGAACGTTTCGGGGGCGACTGGGTAGCGGTCGCCGTGCACCGGCTGACGGAGTTCGCCTTGCCCCAGGCAGCGGCGGAGCAGGCAGCCGGCGCCGAGATCAAGACCACACGTTAGGCGCTGTCAGCCCTGATCGCGGCACCCATCATCTAGAGTGTGAGGCGTGTGACGCGACGATGCGCCAATGGAAGGAGGTAACGAAATGGACCAAAACTGGGCAGCACGCAAGGGCAACATGAGCCTGGACGGCGGCTACAACGGCTCTGCGCAACAGGCCGAGGCCAACCTGCACGTTGGCCGCGACCAAGGGCGCCGGGAGGGCTTCGAGCAGGGGCGCTCCCACGGTTATTCTCAAGGCTGGGATGCGGGCGCGGCCCACGCCAACCAGAAGCTGGAGCCGCTGCGTGGGCACGTGCGCCAGTACTTCGCAGAAGCGGTACAGCTCAGGGACCATGTGAAGCGTCAGAAGGCGGTAATCGACCTGATGTACGAGCAGTTGTCGCAAGTCGCCAAGGCCAACGAAGCCAACCGCAGCGCAGTGGCCGAGGAGGCCCGCCTGACCAGTGTGGTCGCCGCCCTCAACAGCGCCAATGAGTTGCAGGAACTCACCATCAAGGCGATGGAGAAGCAATTCGAGTCCACGTTTGCGCAATCTGAGCTGAAGACCGAACAGTACCAGCGCACCCTGGTCTTCACGCAGGCGGCACAAGGGCTGCTGGAGGAGCTTGCCGGCGAAGATACGCCTGAGGCCCGGCGTATCCGTGAGCGGTTCGTCGAGCGTTATCAGCAGCAGGTGGCGCTGGGCCTGCGTGAGGGGCACATCCAGCGCCCGCCGGAGCAGGATGAAACGTTCCAGAAACAGCTGCCTGAAACACACCAGTTCATCCTGAGCATGCAGGCGGCGGTTGCACCGCGCTCGCAACCGGACGACTCGGACCCAGCGCCCTAGGCGCTGAGCCGGGCAGCCTCGGCTGGCTATTGCGCCGGGGCTTCAGCGGGCGGCAGTGGGGCAGGTGGGGGCGCGTAAGGGGTCTCATGGCCAGGGTTGCCAGGCTCAGCGCCTTGGCCGCCGGAAGGTGGGGCGTCCGGCGGCACGCACACCAACCCCGTTCGCACCTGTGCAGGGTACTGCTGCACCTGATACCCATACGCCGGCGGTTGGCGCATTTCGGGGGCCTGGCAGGTGCCTTCGACGACCCCCTGCTGAGGCGTGGCGAAGTCACAACGTTCACCTTCATAGCGACCGGAACACGACCGGTAGGCGGATACGGGGGTGATCCGCGTCGGTACTGGCACGTAGATGGTGGTGTTGCGCGGCAACTCCTGCCACTGCTCTTCAGCCGGCTCAGGGGCGTTCTGAGCCTGGGCAGCACTCACCAGGGCCAATGCGCTCAACGCCAGGGCGATCGATAGGGTGTTTTTCACAGGCGCCTCCAGGCATTACATGCCAGGTTCGTAGTCCGAACCGCTGGTGCGTGCGGGTGCCGGGTCGCTGTGATCCAGACCGGCATCCACGTCTACGCCACGTTCTTTCATCTCACTGATCATGTATTCGTAACCGACTGTGAAATGGGCCATGTCGTAGCCAGGGTCAGCCTGTTTGATCTTCGACGTCAGCGAGACGATTTCCAGTTTCACCGGGTCAGGTGTTTCGTCGGTATCCCAGTTACCCGAGTTGTTCTCCAGGTTGTTCAAGTGGAAGGCCTGGCTGAACGCCTTGCCATCCACGGTGATTTCCTGGGCCAGTTTCTGATAGAGGTTCTTGCCACCCAGGCCCTCGTCCAGGCTGGCATCGACCACCCGCAGGAAATCCAGATGGGCCTCTGGCGTGGCGGTGAGTTCTTTCCAGTTGCTGTATTCTTTCATTCCGTTCTCCTTGCTTGGATGTTTATGCCTGCGCCTTCATGGCTCCATTCGGCATTGGCCTGGTGCTGAGCCTGCCGCCGGGGTGGCGGCCCCCATCACGGGGTGTAATCGTTGCCTGACGATGGGCCCGAAGGCTTGCCACGGACCATGTCGACGATCCCTTGGAGCATTTCCTTGAGCCGCTCGGCGATGCGCTGCATGACGTCTTTGAGGCGCTCCAGGTGCGATTGCGCTTCGCCGTCGAAGGCCGGTGTATTGCCGGCGTTGGCATGCATGCTCTGGCTGGACGTTTCGAGCCGGTTCTTGAGCTTGTCGTAATGCGGGCTGCCGTCGGTTTCCGGGTTCAGCAGCTCTTCCTGGGCGCGCCCGTATTGCCGCGCCCAGCCGGTGAGGGCCTTGTCCATGGCTTTTTTGTTGCTCTGGGCCTCGGGCGACTGGCCTACAGCCTCGACGAATGTTTCGTGCAGGTCGGTGAATTCGCCATCGGGCTTCATCTTCTCGATCACTTCGGGCACGGTCAGGCCGGTTTGCTCGGCGCGCGCTTCGATCTGCTGGCGAACCTGGGGCATGTTGTCCGCATTCCAGAAGGCAACATGTGCCTTCTCGTAGTTGCTGGCGGCTTTCTCGACCTGATCGACCCGGTATTCGGAAAGGCGAGGCAAAACCGGCACCCGGCCAGCCGTTTCTTCCGAGAACGCAGGCTCTGCGGCTTCCTGCGCCTTTGAGCCGCCGCGCCAGGCATTGGCCAGCGCGTCCGCACCCTTGCCCAGGCCCTGCATGGCAGCACCCGTCAACGACGCGACGCCACCCACCAGCTCGGCAGTGCCACGCAACAAGGTTTCGGCACCATTGGCCTCGCGCTCCGAGCGTTTGCCAGAGGCAGCGTCATTCTCATGCAAGGAGGCGTTGATCCGCCGCACTTCCTCGGGGTCGAGCGAGTCCATTTTCTTCTTCACATCGCCCGCCACCTGCATCAGCGCATCGAGTGCCACGGGGTCGATCTCGGTGCGGGCAGTTGGCGCCTGGCTGGCGGGGGTATCCCGGCCGGCAGCCGCCCCCTGCGGCGTTGCGTTGGCGTCAGCGGCCTGCAACGCTGCCGCATCGATCGAGCGTGCGCTCCAGGTGGCTTGCGCCGAATGCTCGGCGTTACCTTGGTAATCCAGCTGCACAGCCTGGCCGCGCTGCACTGCAGCGCCGCGTATGGCTTGCTCAAGCTCGGCGCCCCACAGGGTTTGCTCGCCAGCGGGGGATTTCAAGGTGACGTAGTAGCTTTTCGGTTGTGCAGGGTCGTTGTGAGCGGGCGCCGCGCCATGATGGACCAAGATGCCTGCGTAACTGCGCCCTGGCTCGGCGTGCGGCCCGGCAGCAGAGTGAGCGACGGCCGGTTCAGGCTTCTCGAGTTCTTTGGGTTCCATCTTTGATTACCTTTTCGTGGGCGCCGCGTTATTCAATGGATCTGGACACAGCTCCTTTCTGGGCGCGCTGATGCGCCCAATCGGTCTGTGCCCGTTGACCTGCCAATTTCTGCGACGCGTAAACGGCAAGCAATGCTTCAACTTTTTCTTTCTTGCGATAAATCGCTTCCGACAGGTAATTGCTGACACCTGTCGCCCGGTTGTAGTCGACCCACAGGGCGCGGCTGGAAACGTGCGTGATGCTGTTGTTCCACTCAGCGTCGCTGAACCGCCGGGTCGCTTCAGTCATCATCATTTCCGAAACCGACATGGTGTCGTAGCCACCGATGGGGGCTGTCGGCAAGGCACCATAGCCATCGGCGTCAGACAAGTACATCTCAGGTGTTTTGCCATCTGCTTCGGCGAGTGCGGCATCGGCGTTGGCGGCGGCCACCTGCACGGGTTCGGCCGTGGAGTCGGGGGCGACGCCGCCTGAGGGCACATTGCCGAACAGGATCTGGTGTTGCGCCTTGGTATCCTTGCCCAGGATCGGGTAGTGCTCCGGGTGGCCATCCTGAATGGAATAAGTTTGGCAGAAATAGGGTGCCGGGTCAGTCTTGTAGCCAATGTCGTCCTGGCGATTGAACACGGGCGGTAACTGGGCCGGGTTAAAGGGCCCACGGTGAGCATTTTCGGCAAACGCCTTGGCCCTGGCCGCATCCTTTTGCGCGGTGCCATAGGTGAAGTGCAAATGCTTGGTCATGCTGCTGCTGGGCGTATTGCCCGACAGGCCAAGTTGCTGCCCGGGTTTTACCGTAGCGTAGCGCTTCACGCCATTAGCAAAACCGCTAAGGTGGTAATACGCGACGATATCGCCGTTGCCCCGTTTGATCAGCACTGTGTTGCCCGCCGACCCTCGGCTTCCGGCAAATGCGATGACACCTTCAGTGGTCGCGTACACCGGTTGCGACGCGCCACTGGTCGAGAAGTCGAGGCCATCGTGCATGTGCGCTTTCTTGTTGGCCGAGCCGAAGTTGCCCGAGCCGCCGCCGCGGAACTTGCCGAAACGCCCGGAAACAACTTCCTTGTCGGTCGGCGATACCATGCAAGTGTCGGCAATGGCGCTGTGGGCGTAAACCGCCAGCCCCAAGGCAGCCATGCCTCGCAAGATCGTTCTGTTCATACCTTGCGCTCCGTCACTTAACACTCTGCTTCACGTTTTGCTTGGCGGCATCCGAGGCGGCTTGGCTGGTGCGGGCTTGTGCGCCACCTGCAGTGACTTCCAGCGACACCAGCGAAGCCAGTTGGGCTTCCATGCTTTCGTATTGGCGGTACTGCTTCTCTTGGATGGCCAGGTCCAGCGCCTTGATCTTCAGCAGCTCGACCAGCGCGCCGCGCTCGTTCTGCGCAGCCATCACCCGGGCCCAGCTGTCGTATTCGGCGGTGTTGCCCGAATAGCGTTTGACCTCGTTACGGAAGTGCACCGCCAGCGGCAGGTCGGAGCCTGTCTCCTTGCCCTCTACACCCGAGTAGTCGAGCTGGATGGCCTTGAGGCTGGAGAGTGCAGGCGAGACCAGCGCGTCTTTACGGGCCTTGGACAGGGCATAGTCTTCGGCGGCAGACGATTTGCCGGCCGATGCCGGTACCGGGCCGTCAGGCAGGCCAGCGATGTTGTTGACGAACCCGACCTTGGCCTCGTACAGCGTTTCGCCTTCCATGGCGGGTTCGAACAAGGTAGCCACGGTCAGGTCGGCGCCCGGCATCGACCCGGTCGATTGGCACATGCCCGAATCGGCCTGGTCTTGCGTGCAGAACTTCTGCCGTGCCTTCACCAGTGCTGACTGGGCGCTGATCGGCTCGGCATAGGTGCCCGGTGCGGCGACGATCTCGGCTTTGACCCGTTGGCGAACCTCGGTGGTCATGTCGGCATCGCGGTTGCTCATCAGCGTTCGGGTCGAGTAGACCTTGCACGGCGAGAAGCCTTGGCCGAACTCACCGCCATAGTCGAAGCGGGCCTGCTTGACCCGCTGGGTCTGCGCCAGCACGTTCAGCGCGGTCGCCGTTTGTTGCGCCGCATTGCGCCCTGCCTCGGCAACGGTGTTGGCCGACAGGGCTTTCTGCTTGGTCATTACCGCGATGGCGGAGGTCAGGCGCTGGCTTTGGGTCTCGAGCAACGCCGAAAGGGAGGCGTCGACTGTGGACACCGCCCCGTTGAGCGTCTGGGTAGCCGCCGTGAACGCCGGCGCCACGACGGTTTCCTGATACTGCGGTGGGCAGTAGGCCCAGGCCAGCGTAGAGGTGAGGGCCAGCGATACGCCGAACGACACCTTCCATTTACGCGACTCGCGCGCTTCGTCGAAGTCCTTTTTCATACGCATCTCATTGCACCGCCTGCTTGGCGGTTTCAGACAGCACCTTCTGATAACGCGACTCCAGCGGCGCGTCGAGGCGGTCGGACGAGGCGACCACCAGTGTCGCCAGGTTGGCGATCAGCCGTTGGTTCTGCTCGTACTGCTGCTGATGGATCCATACCTCGAGGCCGCCCATCTTGGCGGCCTCCACCAATAGCCCGCGCTGGGTCTGGCGCGCCAGGTTGCCCGACCACTGCTCGGCTTCCTTGCCGCCGAAGTACTGGTTCACACGCAGCTTGAGCACTTCGTTGGGCGACTTGCCGCCGAACTGGGTGCTGCGGGTGTTGGCTGCGTTGATGGTCGACAAGCTGTAGGCCGGCACCGACAACATCGAGTCCTTGCGGTTTTTCTGGACCATGTAGGTTTCACCGGCAGGCGTCGCACCGGCCTCTTTGGCAAGCTTCTCGTCCGGCGGGCCAATCACATGCTGAATGTAGGCAGTACGCGCTTCGGTGGTCAGCGAGTTCTCTTCCGCAGGCTCGAACAGCAGGGCGGCATTGGTATCGCCGCCGGGCAAGGCGCTGAGCGTGCACAGCCCGGCATCCGCCTCTGCGGCGGTACAGAACTTGTCGCGGTGCTCTTTCAGGCGCTCTTGCATCGCCTGGGAGGTTGACGTCACCAGGCGACCCGGGGAGGCGTCGAGTACACCGACTGCCGCCTTGGCCTTGGCGGCCAGGGTGGTGAAGGCCAGGTCCATCGACTTGTTCTTGGCCACCGTACCGCAAGGGTCGAAGCCTTGGCCGGTCGCCGCGTTGAAGTCGAGGTAGGCTTTGGCGACCGCAGTGTTCTGCTGCTGCGCACGAATGGCGTTCACCAGCTGTTCAGACGTTTGCCGGTTGTTGTCCGCCACCACGTTTGCAGACAGCGCTTCCTGCTTGGTGGCAATGGCCACCGCCGAAATGATCTGCTCGAACTTGGTCGTCATCTGCGCACCGAAGCTGGTGCCAAAGGCGGCAATATTGGCGCCCACTGTCGCCGTGTGCGTCGATATCTGCGCTGCGGTCCATGCCTCTGCGGGGCCGAAACCGTACAGCGCACCGTAGGAAACACTGGAGAGCATTGTCGACCCCGCGACAATGCCCGCTAACTTGAGCCGAAAATTCATATCACTGCCCTGTGAGCATTGGCACGCGACGGTCCGTCACTTGCCCTACGAGAGAGTTGGCAGCCATCGCGCTCATCGCCGAGGTGGCGAGCTGCTGCGACTGGGCGGCGTTGCAGGCGGCTGAGGTGCAGTCGATGTGCGCCTCGGCGCGCTGATCGGTGATCATCGCGGTGTACGCATACGCTGCCGCCTCGCCTTCGGGGGCGAGGGTGTTCTCGCTGAACGGCCCGGCGTAATCCACATCCCAGCCCTGCATGCCGTTGGCGTTGAGCGTGCACATGCCCTGCCTGGCCTCGGACACGGTGCAGTAGGTATCGCGGTGCATGGCCAGGGCCGACTGATCGGCCGTAACCCTGGAGCCCACACGCTGGGAGGCGTAAGTGGCCATCAGCCTTGCCGTGTCCTTGTCACGCTGGGACACGGCCTCCACGAACAGCTTGCCCTGCTCCTGGGCCGTGCATTTGATGGTCACCGGCTGCCCAACGGCAGAATCGAACGATGTCACGGCCTTCATCACCCGGTCGGACATGTCGATGGTGCCTACCGCGTTGGCCAGCTGCTTTTTCGAGTCGCTGTCCACCTGCGAGACGACGTTGGCCGACAGCGCGGTCTGCTTGACCGTCACCGACCAGGCACTCATTTCGCTCTGCATCGTGTTGAAGAACGTCAGCACCGATGCCCAGGTCAGCGCCTGGGCCGGCAGCGCCGTGGCCCCGACCGCAAGACCCACCGCCAGAACTGCTGCGATCTTTTTCATCGACAGCCCCTTTTAGTTGAACAGGCCCGCAGCGGAGCTGGACGACCCGCTGTTCGAGTTTGGCGAGGCACTTGGCGTGCTGGCGGGTGCCGGTGCTGCGCTGGCAGGCGCCGCTACGCTATTGGTGCTGGCTGGGGCCGTGGTACCCGTGCCGGCACCGGCGCCACCGCCGAAGTCGGTCTGCACGTAGTTGAACGGGTTCACATCCACGGTGTAGGTGGCTTCGTAGCCTGCCGCAGCGTTGTGGTAGCCGCTGCCCAGCTCTGGGTCGAGCGTGCTCATGCCCTGGCTGACCAGGCCGTTGGTGAGGCCGTTGAGGTCGCCCAGCGAGGTGCCGCTGCTGACCTTGCCAATCGCCTGGTTGATCGGTGTGGTGACCATCGAGGCGACCTGCTGTACCGCCGAACACACCTTTTTCTGCGCGTATTGCAGAACCGCCGCCTGGGCGGAGGCGAGGATGCTGCCCAGGCTCGGGATGGAGCCCGAGAGGTCGAACAGGCTGCTAAGGCCACCGAAGCAATCCGCCGTGGCGCTGAACAGCGACTCGACATTGGGTGTGGCCGACGCCAGCTCGGTATGGATCTTCAGCGCATCGCCGATGGAGGCGCCAATGGTGCCTTCCTTGGTGCCCTCGGCGCAGTCCTCGGCATCGGCCTTGATGGCTTCGGCGACGACCGAATCCTGCTGCGAGATCAGGCTGCTCGACGTCGCGCCCAGGCTGCTGGTTGCCCCGAAAGCCGGCCCCGCCAGCACCAGCCAGGCGCCCAGCACCCCGCCCAGTACCGCGCGCTTGCCCACAGATTTGCCTATCGCCTGTGCGACAGGGTTCAAGCGTCCCTTATACATCTGCGTAACTCCCCATGATCTGTGATATCTCGCGCAGCCGCTCCCCGCAGAAAATCTCGCTGAGCAGGTGCGTCTTGCTGAAGGCATCCAGCCGACGCCGAAACGCCGCCAGGTCCATCGACTGCGCTGAGTCGCTGCCTAACAGCGCGGCCAGCGCCCCGGTGAAAGCTTCATTGCGTTGCGCGACATACCGCACCAGGTACATGCAGCGCGACGAAGTGAGGTGTGCCAGCAGCTCGGCGAATGGCTGCGGAAGCCGATGCAGCACGCGCGCATAGGCCTCCACGAAGGTTTGGATTTCTTGCATCAGCAGCTGGATTTCGAACTGTTGCCCGGGAGCGTCTTCGTCAAAGTCCACGGCCCAGCGGTCCACGCGGTCCATGGCCATCAGAAAATTCAGCAGCTGGACATTGCGCGACGACGCGGCGAAGTGGCCCAAAACGCCGTGTGCCGTGAGATCAAGCTGGTCGATGGGCGGCACGGCCGCATCTGAGGTTCTGTCTTCGTCCATTCCCTGCACTCGCTTAAAGCATACTGAAATACGCTAAAATGCATCCTGTTTCTAATTCTCTATCAAAAAGACTGGCGTATCAACTTTTTGACATGGTGGTAATGTGTTTGATCGTAAGGCAAATGGCCATATCTGACCCGCCTGCGGGAGTGGCGCTATGAAAAAATCGGCTATCAAACAAGTGGTTGCATTTTCGCTGGGAGGGTTTGGGGGGGCTTCCCTGTGGCTAGCCAATCCCCTATAGTGGCCCGCGCCGCCAGGCCTACTTGTACGCGAGTAAAAAATGGCATCTGTACTCCACATACTTTGATCAAGCCTCTCGCTCGTCGATACGGCTTAAACGCGTACCCCACTGCATCGACGGGCCTTGAGGATTGACTCATGACGCTCAAAGATCTTGTTTTCGCCGTTCGCCAGGGAATCAACTCCCGCCTCGGTTCCAAACTCTCCGTTGGCCATACCTACGAAATGCTCGCAGCCCTGATGGGCTATGGCTCGTTCGCCAGCTTGAGCAGCCAGGCATTCATCATCAGCTGCGGCAACGGAGCCATTGATGTAGGCGATGCACAGGTTGCCTTCGGCTGCCAATACTCCCTCGAGCGAGCCGCTCAGAGGCACCGGGCAATCAGGGCTCAGGGTGACGCTCACGCCACAGCTGCAAAGCTCAAGGAAATTACGGAAAGCTTGGAGCTGGTTGCCATTCCCCATGCTGCCCTCATCAGCCTTTTCGAAGGTGGCCTCGACGACTGCCAGGCTGACGTGCTCATTACGTTTATGGAGTGCATACAGCCAGACGACGCACCAACGATGGCAATAGCCCTCGGCATGCTTGAGCAGGAGTGTGCTCGCAAGCCTGCACTGCACTACCCGATCTCGCAGATCTACCAGGCGATGGTGGATGAAGAAGCAGATAAGTCGGATTACTGGTTGAAACAGCGGCGTGCCGGACGGGTGCTTTCCGAGGTAGAGGAAATCTTTGCGAACGAAGCGGCGGGTTACAAGCATGTTCGTGACCGCTATCAGTACCACTACGATTGTGCGGTCGCCGGTCATAACCCATACGCACTGATCGACGCGGCCGCCGACGCATTAGGCAAACGTGATTTGAATGCGGCCCGTGCCCATCTCCAGTTATTGAAAGACTCGGACTCGCCGTATGTTGTTTGTGAGACTGCCTCGGTCGTGGTCAGGTCAAAACTGAAAGATGACTGCGCCTACTGGGCGGCAAAGGCCGCTCCGTTGGGGCACATCAAGTCCATGCGTTGGTTGGTCGAGCAAGCTGAAGGCACACCAACGGTGGATACCTGGACCTGGATCTATCTCAGCAAAATGCTCGGCGAAGATGTGACCGCCTCAAACGTCCGCGCTTACCATGACGGCGGGCTCTATGACGGCCAGGAGTATGACGACGATTGCGGTGGCCCCATGTGCTTTGACGGTGACCTCGGGCTGAACGTGCGAGCACTTGATGCTGCCGGTGACAAAGCAGCCCGACACGAAGCCCGCCGGTTGAAAGCTGAACTGAAGGGCCCTGGTCGTATCGGCTGAATCGACACGCCCGCAAGCCCCTCTCACGCTTAAAGACTCTGCATCGTTCGGCATTTGGGGAATGCCGAACAACCCCAAAACTGCTGCCCTGCCTTCGCCCCTGATTTGGCGGTCCGAACCAGCAGCGCATTGCCACATTTAGGGCATTGCCGCTCGGCTGTCGGGTCGCTGCGGCGTTTCAGGTTTTGCACATGCTCGCGGTGGGTAGCGCGGGTAGGGGCACGGCGGCCGGTTTGCAGGGTTTGCAGCATGGCGTTCACATCGGCCTCGGTGAAAACCGGCTGATTAAACGATTTGATGTAGCGAATGAACTTGCTTCCTTGGGTCACGTTGGCTGGCATCTGCGTTTTGAACGTGCTGTCACCGACGAAGGTGATCACCGAGTGCAGGTGCTCGGCATTCACGCCCAAGGTCGTTTCCAGTGCTTTGAGGTGCTTGTAGTTCTGCCGCAGCGGGTTCTGGAATTTGAAGGTGCGCTTGTAGAGCTTCTGCGTCCACTGGGGCTGCTTTTCGCTGCCGAAGATCCAGCCGTTCATATTCTTCGTTTCCAGCACGAAAATACCGTACACCGAGACGAAAACGTGGTCGATCTGGGTGGTGCCGTCCGGGGTGTCCAGGGTGATGTTGTGCAGGCGGCGATAGGTTTGCTCGTTCAGGTACAGGTAGGCGAAGTAGCGTACAAGCAGCTCGCCGAGGTAGCCCTTTACACCTGGAGACTTGAGTGCGAAAAGCAAGATGACGAGGGGGATGAACCAGCTCAGGGGGATCCAGTGCTGGGCGATGATGGGTGTGAAGTCCATTTCTTACCTTACAAAAATATGGGTGACAGCGGCTATTCCAAACCGCTGTACGAACAGCCGTTGACCTAAAGGCTGGCTTTTACTTGAGCGATTGCTTCCCCGAGACGTTCGGTGAACCCCGACTCACCTTGATGGCTCATTACCAGGCGATCGACTGCGCGTGTCATCGCCACGTATAGCAAACGCATCTCGTCAGCTTCATCTTCGCCCTTGGCTGGCATTTCATGCAGGCGCGGGATCATCACAAAACCAAACTCCAGCCCTTTGCTGGAGTGCATGCTGACGATTTTTACCGAATGGTGGGCGTAAAGCTTTGTGCGCTGAGAGCTCACGCGTGCGGTGGTGTAGGGGATACCTGCCGCCTTTAGCGCCTCTTCAACCCAGAAGGCCTGCTCGGTATGCCGGTAAATGACCGCCATGTCGTCCCAGGCTCTGCCGTTTTCATGTTCTGCCCTCAGCCTAGTTACCAGGCATTGCGCCTCTTGTGCAGGCCCAGCAAGGCATAGAAGCTGTGGCATCTCACCCCGGCGACCTGCACTTTGGGGTGCAAGCACAGGTACATGGTCGTCTTCGGCGTCGCGTGCGCTTAGCAACTCCTTGGAGAATGCATGGGCAACCGACAGCACTTCCAGCGTGTTGCGATAATTGATACGCAGCACCGTGGTACGGCCAGAAGCCTTGATGCCTACGCTGGCAAAACTGAACGCCAATTTTGTGCTCGGCGCTTTGCCGCGATAGATCGCTTGGGCGTCGTCATACAGTACCAATAGGTCCTCGCGCTCACGATCCACCTGATGGACGACTAAGCGGAACCACTCGGGTTTGAAGTCATGCCCTTCATCAATCAGGATGGCACCGTACCGTTCGGGCGCGAGGGCGCCGCTTTCCATTTGCCGAAGCACCTCTTCTTCCAGTGCTTGAATAAACTTCGCCCCTTTCATTTCGGGGATGGCGAGTTTTGCTTGGGTCAGCAAACTGTGGCACCAGGCGTGAAAGCCTACGACGGTTACCTTGTGCTCCTGGCGGTGCTGTTGCAGCACCTGGTTCAAACGCGCGGCAAGTGTTTTGTTGAAGCACAAGACCAGCACCGGTTTAGTGGCTGCGCGAGCCAGGTACAAGCAGCGATAGACCAGGATCATGGTTTTACCGCTACCTGCTACACCATGGATCACCCGATGGCCATCGCCCATTGAGCGCGCCAACTGCTCTTGCTGAAGGTCCATCACTTTCAGCAGGCAGGGAAGGGGCGCGTCTTGTTCGCTGAACAACCCGAACTGGGCGGGGGCAGGGCTCAAGCGGATCTCTGGAAACAAGTGATAACGCACTCGGTCGATCTGTTCTGGTACCAGATGCACGGGAAACTGATGGACCAGCATCTTGCAAACCTGTTGTTCGAATACGCTGCTGTCGGCGGTTTCGTACATCTCGTCCTTGCAGATGACCCGCGTGCCCTCCATCGCGGCACCAAGCTGTCTTGCCTCGAACTCTTTGCGAGTGATTTCGGTGAGCACCACCCCCCAGCTGTACGGCATGATCAGCTTGCCGGGCCGGTAAGCCTCAGCACCTTGGGTCAGCGCGCTGTCTTTCTCCAGTGCCTGAACGGTTTCAAAGGCATTCTTGCGGGCCTGCGCCAGGGGATTGATAACGGTTTTTTCCTGACCATCATCATATTTTTTCACATCGCTGGCCGTTATCGAGATCAGCGAAGTCATTTTCCAGTCTTTGACTTCGAGCACCAATAGCCCGATTTTAGGGTGCAACAGGACAAAGTCAGGTTGCAGACCTTTTGGGCCTACTGGCACGTTGAACCAGCATAGCCAGTCGTTTGAGAGCTTTTTCTCGAGTCGCTCCGCCAGGCGTTTTTCGCCGGGAGCATCGAAGCGACAGGCACTGAGTGCCGGGAAGAGTTGGGCCATATCCTTATCGTCCATATCCAAAAACGCCGTGCACAGTAGGATTTAATGCTGCGAGGTGCAAATCCAAAAGGAGGAGGGGCGTATTGGGGCGGGGGCGCTGGAGGATTCACTGACCGCGATGGTGGGCCGTGAGGGGAGGGCTAGGGGTAAGCGTTAAGCCGAGGCGGCTTGGTTGGGTTTACCAAGTATCAGCTGATAGGTGAGCCGGGGTAATCTGAACTGGTGATATAGGTTATTGATTTTAATTGATTAAATCGGTTTGATTTTTGTTTTGGAATGCTATTTGGAATGCCGATAGGATTTGCTTGGTACTTTTGGGGGGCTTGATGGGGCTATCGCTAGCTTTCGGCTAGGTATACGCCAGCATCAGCCTCCATCCTCACCAAGTTCTCAATAATTTGAGCACGCTTCAGGCCGTGCGCCTTCGCTAGCGCATCAAGCTGGGCGATCACCGTTTTGGAGAGAATGACGTTGACCTGCTTCTTGTCGGCAGTACGCTCGTCAAATTGCTTACGACTCCAGCGCCTCTTGATCTCTCGAAGCATGGCCGTCCGTTCGTGGCGGCCTACATCCCCTTGGTCGAAGAACATCAGCAGCTCTTGGTAGTTGCTGATTGGCGTTTGCCTAGAGTGCGACGGCAGATGATTCTTTCTAAGCCACTCCCAGGCGCAGGCACAGCGCTTTTCGCTGTCTTTCTTATCGGTGAACCATTCGAATTCACTGTCCTTCGCCTTGTGTCTGAGCCAGTCCCGGTGAAGCTGTTCGACCTCCGATGCCTTTTCGACAATATCGATATCCCAAAGGTCGATCATGCCGATGAGGCGATCTCTGCCGGTGAGGTGGACTAGGCCACGAGGCAGGCGCAAGTCAGTCATTTTCTCGATCTCGCGGATCAGCCATCGATGCTGCCGTTCACCCTCTTCGATCCACTCCAGCTTTTCGTTTGGAAGCAGGAGTCGATCTTTCTCTTGGGGGATGCGGGACTGGAAGAGCCTACGGTCCCTCAGGGCTTTGGCTATCTCGTCACGCATGGTTAGGCCGTTGCAGGATCTGAGGTCAAGCCTCGCCTCTTTGTAGTGGTAGAGGTGCAACCACAGCCAGATGTCGTGGCGATGGTTTTGATGAGGTTCTTGGAGCAGTTCGCTCAGCCTGTCTGCATCTTTGCTACGCGCGCGATTGTCGGTCTTCACGTCATTTCATTTCCGAGCTAAGGGCATTTCTTGTGCGAAGCTTCGTCTGATTCTATATCTATTCTAGCTCTATTATAGCTAGTTTCTTTGTGGAATCTATTTTGCCTCTATGGTGATTCTAGAATAGTTTTTTCGTGTGCACCCAGTTTTTGTTGGGCCTCAGTAGGGTTTTTGACTGTTTTCGAGTTTTGTATGGTCGAAAATCCGCGAGACAGGGCTATAGCCTAAGTCGGCGATCGGGTGCCAGAGAAAACTGTACATATGTACGTTCACTGGCTGTAGGTGAAGGAGGGGAGCGCCAGCGGATCAGTTCTTCAGTGTTTTTTTACCGGCTCTGCCAATCCTCTGAACGAATACGAGGAGCCCCGTTCATGAGGATCATCCGTCTGAAAGAAGTCATCGACTCGACCGGCTTGGCGCGGTCGACCATCTACAAATACATCGGGGAGGGCACCTTCCCGAAGCCCGTCTCGCTGGGGGATCGCTGCGTCGGTTGGGTCGACAGTGAGGTGCACGACTGGATCCTGGCTAGGATCGAGGAGCGTGATTTGGCAGAAAGTACTGCGGTGCGCACCACTGGCCACCTGAGCATGGCCAGCTAGAAACCACCATTTACGCCATGACCGGTCGTCAGCTGGTCATGGCGTTTATGCCGCTTGGGAGAATTCGGGATTCTCAGCTAACTCTCCCAAGATGCAATTCGGCAAATCCCCTGGTGGGCTTGGCAATGTTGCTCCCCATTGCCTGGCTCGCCGGGAGGGTTGGTAATGGGCTGGGCTGCTTCTAGTGATATAGCTATTAGCTATCAATGCCTAATAGTCCAATAGTCATTGACACTTATCCAGTACGACACCTACTGAACAGGTAGGGATAGGTGATCGGTTAAAAAACACACAACGCGTACCTGGTATGTATAACAACCAGCCAGGTACCCATCCATGACCAATCGCAAAACTTACACTCACCTTTCCCAGTCCAACATTGCTCTTCAGATTGAGCGACTTGTCCAGGTCATCGAAGATTCCGATTCACCGGCATTCCGCATCAAGCAAGCCCGCACAGGGTACGAATGTGTCCAAGAGACCAAGCTCTCTCGATACTTCGATCATATCCAGCAGATGGTCGACCTATTCGAAGGCCGTATCGAATATAGCTACAGTGAGCACCTGCAAGCGTTCAGGGCTGCATGTCAGGACATCGGGCTGGAGCGCCACCCTGAAGGCCCTGCCTGTCTGAATGAGGAGGGTGCGGCCTACCTGGATCATCATCACAGCATGAACGTCTTGGTAGCCCGTATCCGTCAGTTGACTCGTGAGCGGTGGTATCTCCGCAGGAAGCATGACCTCCGCTACCAGGCCAAGGAGCAGGAGGTCCAAGTCTGCGACTACGCCGATGCCTTATGTGAGCTCTACTCGCGTATCACCATTATCAGGGTCGACTTCCACTACCGTTCTGAGGCGCAGGCCAGGCTACGCGTCGAGCATGTGTTCGAAGACTTGGATGAGCTGATTGCCAAGCACAAGCGCAATGCGATCTTTGACCAGCTAATCGGCCACATTTATTCGGTGGAACAGGGGGGCAGGAATGATGGTGGAGGCTACCACATCCATGCCGCCTACTTCTTCAATGGCAACGAGGTGCAGGGCGATGTTTACAAGGCCATCCAGCTCGGCGAGCTATGGGCAGACATCACGCATGGCCAGGGCTACATTCACAGCTGTAATCACGACAAAGAGAAATACGGGAACGAGTGTGGTATCGGCCGCCTCCTGAGGAGTGATCGAGCGATTCGGCGTCATGTTCACACAGCAGTGAAGTATCTTGTCAAAGACGCTCAGCACCTGCGCTTGAGGCCCGAGGGTACTCGAAGCGTACGGATGGGAATGTGTCGATAGTCGAGCATGAAATGGGCATGGATAGCATGCCTCGGTGTGAGGCCTTTTTGAATCGCCGAGCTCTAGCAGGGCATGCGCATCAGCCCAGATCCGCAAAGGGAGGGGCGATGTAGCCAAAACGCCGGATCCGGCAAGTGCGCGCCCGCGAACTGACCATGATGGCAAAAAGCATTGAGTATGGCTTTACCCATGTTCAGGCAGTGGATAAGGTGACGGACATCGCATCATGGCGGGCCGTGATACCCCAGAGTTGGCCGATCTACAGCGTTATCTGCGAGCACGAACGCTGTCGTTTCAGCCCTTGAACTCCATACCTGTACCCAAGTGAATTAGTGCTTTGCGCCCATAAAACGCGCCGGGCATAGGTTTTTGCTCATCCGTATACATCAGTTAGTTGATGGTGCTAAGGAGTTAAGAATGACCGCAATTGCGGAAGACAGCAGCTACCGCGATATCCCGGAACCGGGTCAGCTCGTCGAAGTTAGGCGCCGACAGTGGGTGGTGGCTGAAGTGGATGCTTCCAAGTTGGGCAGCGTGCAGCAGCATGCCGTCGTGCTGGCTTCCATTGATGAGGATGCTTTGGGCGAAGAGCTCCAGGTGATCTGGGAAATCGAGCCGGGCGCGCATGTTATCGAGCGTGCCGGTTTGCCCGCCATCACCGGGCAGGACGACTCCGATACCCTGGAAGCATTTCTCGATGCTGTGCGATGGGGAGCCGCTACCAACGCGGATCGTGGTTTTCTCCAAGCACCATTTCGTAGCGGTGTGAGCCTGCAGGACTTCCAATTGGATCCGCTGGTACGTGCGATTGACATGGCGCGCATCAACCTGCTGATTGCTGATGATGTAGGTCTCGGCAAGACCATCGAAGCAGGCTTGGTTATCCAGGAGATGTTGCTGCGTCATCGCGTCCGTACTGTACTGATTGTCTGCCCCGCGTCGCTGCAAGAAAAGTGGCGTGTCGAGATGATGGAAAAATTCGGCCTGGAGTTCCGTATCGTCGACAGCACCTACATCAAGGAGATGCGACGTGAACGCGGAATACATGCCAATCCGTGGGCCTCGTTCCCGCGTCTAATCACTTCGATGGATTGGGCCAAGGCCGGTGATGGTTTGCGTGCCTTCCGCGATATCCTGCCAGCGCATGTCAGCTATCCACGCAAGTTCGACATGTTGGTCGTCGACGAGGCCCATAACGTCGCGCCGTCAGCGAGCGCTCAGTACGCGATCGAAAGCCAGCGCACTCGTTTAATCCGCACTATTGCCCCGCATTTTCAGCACCGCTTGTTCCTGACTGCTACGCCGCACAACGGCTACACCGAGTCCTTCACTTCGTTGTTGGAGCTGCTTGATGACCAGCGCTTCGCACGTAACATCATGCCGGAAGAGAAACGGCTGTCTCAGGTGATGATTCGCCGCCTCAAGAGTGAAATCACTGATAAGGATGGGCAACTGATCTACGCCCAGCGCAAGTTGGAAGCATTGCCTGTCGACTACACCGTCAAAGAAAGAGAGATCCATCGCAAGCTTCAAGAGTTCTGTGCCAGCAGGGAAACTGCGGATGATAAATTGGGCGGTGTGACAGGAGCGTCCTTCGTCAATCAGCTGCTGCGCAAGCGCTTGTTCTCATCGCCGGCTGCCTTCGCGTCGACCCTTGAAAAACATGTCGCGACTTTGGATAACGGCGGCAGCGGTAAGGCACGGACGGACTTGTCCGAGCGCATCTTACTCAAGGCTATTCAGCGTGCGGATGAGGATTACGCCAACGACGCGGATGTCGAGATTGCGCAGCAAGAGGCCGTCGAGGAGGCCACGCGCCACTCGCGCTCCTTGAGCGCAGAAGAGCGCATCCTGCTCAACGAACTCAGGCATTGGGCTCAGCAGGCAATGAATCAGATCGACTCCAAGGCGAAAGCTCTGCTCGCCTGGATCGATCGGCATCTGAAGACCGATGGAGTCTGGAACGGCAAGCGTGTGATTCTCTTCACCGAGTACCGCACTACGCTCGATTGGTTGCACCGAATTCTGGCGACTCATGATTTGGGTGGGGATCGCCTGATGATCCTGCACGGCGGCATGGATCACGACGATCGAGAACGAGTTAAGGCGGCATTCCAGGCCGCGCCAGACGTTTCTCCTGTGCGTATCTTGCTGGCCACCGATGCCGCATCCGAAGGTATTGACCTGCAGAACCACTGCAATTACCTCATCCATCTGGAGATCCCGTACAACCCCAACGTCATGGAGCAACGTAATGGTCGTATCGACCGTCACGGCCAACGCGAAAAAGAGGTGTTGATCTGGCACCCGGTCGATGCTCGTGAGGACGAGGGGGCTGTTGGCGGCCACAAGGAAGACATCCTGCGTGCGCTGCGCAAGCTTGACTCCATGCGCGCTGACATGGGCAGTGTGAACCCAGTGATCGCACCGCAGATGTCCGGGCTTATTGAAGGATCTTTGCGCGATCTGGATACCCGCCTGGCGGACGCGAAGATCGCCCAGGCTCGTCGCTTCGTCCGTACCGAAAAAGACCTTACCAATCGGGTGGCTAAGCTGCATGAGCGCCTGGTCGAGACGCGGGAGGACTTTCATCTGTCTCCCGAGCACATCCTGAAAGCAGTCGAGACTGGCTTGGCACTGGCCGAGAAACCAGCTCTAAAGCCATTGACTATGGAAGGTACTGCACCGGGGAGCATCTTCGAACTGGCTCCGTTGGGAGGTGCTTGGGAACGTTGCCGCGAAGGGCTGGAGCATCCCTTTACGGGTAAGACCCGTCCAGTGACTTTCGACCATGCAGTTGCCAAGGGACGAGATGATCTGGTGCTCATCCATCTCAACCATCGCTTGGTGCAGATGTGCTTACGTTTGCTGCGCGCCGAGGTCTGGGCTCAGGAGGACAACAAGCGGTTGCACCGTGTGACGGTGCGAATGTTGCCTGACGATCGTCTCGAGGTCCCGGCTGTTTTGGTCGTGTCACGCTTGGTGATCACTGGGGGTAACCATCATCGCCTGCATGAAGAGCTGACTGTGTCTGGCGGCTATCTGCGCGAACAAGGCTTCAAGCGCGAGGATGGCGTCACTCGGGTGCAATCCTGGCTGGCCGAAGCGCAGCCGTGTCTACTTGATGCTGTGACGTTCGACACATTGCGCTCTCGTTTCGCCGCAGCGGAAGAAGCCATTCAGCAAACCCTCAAGACGCGCTCACGCAACCGCCTTGAGCATCTGGGTAACACTCTGGAGACCCGCAAGAATAAAGAAAAGGAAGACATTCGTGCGGTGCTTGACGAACTGGATAGCGCCATTCGCAAAGAGCTAGGTAAGGACGAACTGCCTGAGCAGTTTTCCTTGTTCAGTGAAGATGAGCGCACCCAAGTCCGCCGAGACAATTCGGCTTTGCAGGCACGTCTTGCGCGTATTCCAGGCGAGCGAGAGCAGGAAACCAGTGCCATCGAAGCACGCTATGCAGAACCACAGGATCGCACCTTCCCGGTCGCGGTCATTTTCATCGTGCCCGCATCATTCGCTCAGGGAGCCCGCCAATGAAACCCCTCGATATCCACGATGAATGGTTGTCGCTGATCGAGATATCAGGGCCCTTCCTTGCTACACCCGTACTGAAGCGCGTCTTCTCCACCGGCCTGCCGGCAGTTGAGCCGCGTATTCGCCAGTATTTGCGTCAGGCCTATGACGAATGGTGCGAAGCCCGTGACAACGACGATCCTCGTTTCGCTGAACTGCACCGAGCCTGGATTCACGAGCTGCTCGCTCGTGGTCTGGAATACGACGAGTCCGGCAGTGGAGAGCTTCTCCTGCGTGGCGAGCGTATACCTGCGGAGCTGCGCGTCAGTCTGCCCGAGCATGGCGTCACCTTGACGCCTGACTATGCGCTGGTCTCTGGTGGTAAAAGTCAGATGCTCGTCCAAATCTACCCAGCAGGAACGGATCTCCAAGCCGCCCAGAAAATCGATAGCTGGATCACCAGCCCGGCCGAGCGCATGGAGCGGCTCTGCCGGGCTAGCGGATGCCGCCTTGGCCTAGTCTCCGATGGCGAGCACTGGATGCTGGTCGACGCTCCTGTTGGAGCGGTATCGACCTTTGCCAGTTGGTATGCACGCCTCTGGGGGCAGGAGCCGCTAACGTTGCAGGCTTTCCTAACCTTGCTGGGTATCAGACGCTTCTTCGGTCCGGACGATGAGACCTTGCCCTCAATGCTGGACGAGTCCCTCCAGCACCAGGAAGAAGTTACCGATGCCTTGGGTGAGCAGGTTCGCCGTGCGGTCGAGGTGCTGATCCAGGCGCTGGATAAGGAAGACCGCGAACGCTCGCGGACATTGCTGCAAGGTGTCGAACCGGCCGAACTGTACGAAGCGGGCCTGACCATCATGATGCGTCTGGTGTTCCTATTGTCGGCCGAGGAGCGTGGCCTCTTGCTGATGGGGGAGGAGGCGTACGAGAGCAACTACGCCATTTCCACTCTGCGTATGCAGCTGCGCCAGGAGACCGAGGAGGTGCTGGAGCGGCGCAACGATGCATGGTCCCGGTTGCTGGCTACCTTCCGCGCGGTTTATGGCGGTATAGAGCATGAAACGCTGCGCCTTCCCGCTCTGGGTGGTTCGCTATTCGATCCCGATCGCTTCCCTTTCCTCGAAGGCCGTGCCGAGGGCTCCGACTGGAGAGTCGATGCTGCCCGCCCGCTACCGATCGATAACCGTACTGTATTGCTCCTGCTGGAGGCTATCCAGCAATACGAAGGCCGTACCCTGTCCTATCGTGCATTGGATGTGGAACAGATCGGATACGTCTACGAAGGCTTGTTGGAGCGCACAGTCTTTCGCACAGAGCGGATAACCGTCGAACTGGCGGGTGGAAAGGGTGCGAAGAAGACCCTCTTTAGTCTTGAGGAACTTGAAGCTCTGCACCGTCAAGGTGAAGAGGCGTTGGCCGATGAGCTTTCCGGTGCCGATGCGATCAAGCGTGGGGCGGTAGCTATTCGCAAGGATCTTGAACGCCCGGTCGATGCAGCTCAGGTAAACCGCCTGCTTACAGCCAGTGCTGGAGACGAAGAACTGCGTGACCGTGCTTTGCCGTTCTTTAATCTGCTGCGCACCGATCCTTGGGGTTATCCGCTGATCTACCCAGAGGGAGCCTTTATCGTCACCACGGGCAGTGATCGTCGCGAGACAGGTACGCACTACACACCTAAGTCACTGACCGAGCGTATTGTCGAAACGACACTGGAGCCCGCCGCCTATGTTGGTCCAGTCGAAGGGCTTTTGCGGGAGCAATGGAGTCTGAAGTCGTCGGCATCACTGCTGGATCTGAAGATCTGTGACCCGGCCATGGGCTCTGGAGCTTTCCTTGTCCAAGTCTGCCGCTGGCTTGCCGAGCGGGTCGTCGAAGCCTGGGCAGCGGAAGAGGTAGCTGGTAAGTGCATCACCAGCGAAGGTGGCTCGGTCGACGACCTCGCGTGCGAAGAAGCCCTGCCTGCCAACCTCGAAGATAGAGTGGTGATAGCCCGTCGCCTGGTCGCCGAGCGATGCCTTTATGGCGTGGATCTGAACCCGCTGGCTGTGGAGTTAGCCAAACTCTCTATTTGGCTGGTGACGCTGGCCAAAGGGCGTCCTTTTGGCTTTCTCGACCATAACCTCAAGAGTGGCGACAGCCTGTTGGGTATTCACCAACTCAACCAGCTCATGGAGCTCAGCATGACTCCAGGAGGAAAGGGGCAGCAGAGGCTGTTTGGCAGAAACATTGAGCAGGCTGTGCACGAAGCGATCGAATTGCGTCAGCGCTTACGCAAGATGCCAATCCGTGATGTCAATGATATTGCGGCTATGGCGCGCTTGAATGCAAGTGCGCAGCTTTCACTTGAGATATCAGAGCGAATCGCGGATGCCTTTATTGGAGAGGTGTTCGGTGCAGCTGGTAGTGGAGCTGCTCTGGATGCTGGTCTCTCAACTCTATCGATCCAGGCGGGACAAGTCGCAAATGGTGATCAGGGCTCACTTAATGCAATCATCCAGCGGGCATCATGCAAGCTCTCGGACAACCTTCCAGTTGGAAAGGCACGGCGCCGGCCATTCCATTGGCCGCTTGAGTTTCCGGAGGTTTTTGTACGCGAGAAGCCAGGATTCGATGCTCTTGTAGGAAACCCTCCATTTCTTGGCGGAAAACGAATTAGTAGTGTTATGGGAACTTCATTCAATGCATATTTAGCGGGCGTTCATCCTGGTGCGAGCAAGAACACCGATCTAGTGGCTCATTTCTTTCGACGTGCTTTTAACCTGCTATGCCAAGGCGGGTGCTTTGGGCTTCTCGCTACCAACACGATAGCTGAAGGCGATACCAGACAGGGTGGGTTGGAGTGGCTGCTTGAGCACGGTGCAGATATTTTTGCTGCCTGGCCAGACGAGCCATGGCCAGGAGCTGCGGCGGTTGTTACTAGTCAAGTACATGTTCATAAGGGGCAATGGCAGGCTCCTCGTATATTACTTGGCCGCACTGTGGGCCACATTTCTGCATTCTTGTCTGGTCAAAATGATTGGAGTCCGAAAAGATTAAAGGCTAATGAAGGTAAAGCTTTTATCGGATCGTTTCTTAATGGTATCGGGTTTGTGCTTGATGAGTCTGAAGCCCAGTTGCTTATCAGTGAAGACCAGAAAGTCACGGATGTTGTGTATCCATATCTAAATGGCCAGGACCTCAATACTCATCCGGAACAAAAGCCCAGTCGCTGGGTAATAAATTTTTGGGATTGGCCCGAAGATCGTGCCAGCGGTTATACAAGTGCTATGGAGATAGTACTTCGTAGAGTCAAGCCGCATCGGGATCAAGTGAGCGCTGCGAAAAAGAAAGTGCGGGAAAAATGGTGGCTTTATGAGGCCTCCGCAAAGGAGCTGTACCACACGATAGGGCGCGGTCATCTATTTGAGAAGCACCCGGAGGGTTGGGAAGGGGCTCTATCCAAGAAGTCACGGGTTATTGCACTCACTCGTGTAAGCAAGACATTAGCATTTTCTTTTGTCGACTCAGGGTCGGTATTTTCTGAGCAAACTGTCATCTTCCCACTTGATCGGGGGGTAGACTTGGCCGTTTTGCAATCGAACATACATGCTGTTTTCGCTTGGCAACACTGTTCTAAAATGAAAAGTGATTTGAGATACGGCCCCTCCGATGCATTAGAGCCATTTCCATTTCCCTTTGAGTCTAATTTTGAGACCTGGGAGGAATTGGATCAGTGTGGTGAAGCTCTCCACCAGATTCGTACTTCGGTAATGAGCCAGTTTGGTATTGGCCTTACGAAGCTTTACAACCGCTTTCATGATCCAGAAGAAGGCGGAGGCTGGGTGGCTGGCTTGCGTGATCTCTATCGTCACATTGATGAAAAGGTTTTGAATGCATATGGTTGGGGCGACCTTGACTTGGCTCATGCCTTCCACTCTGTGCCGTACCTGCCAGAGCGCGACCGGACTCGCTTCACTATCTCCGAGCCGGCACGCATTGAATTGCTTCGCCGTCTCTCCGAACTGAACCGACAGCGTTATGAAGAAGAAGTATCCCAAGGGCTTCATGGGAAAGTATTCTCGACAAGAACCACGCGTGCTCTTCGTGCTCGGAGCGAATCTCCTCCTCAAGAAGGCTTGGATTTCGGGGAGTTAATGTGACGGAGTCAAAAGAAGTTGATGAGAGTACTGTCGACATTAGCTTCAATTGGCTGTGCCGTCGATCGACTTGGCTTGCTAAGGTCGACATCCTTGCTACGACCAGTATTCCTGATGGCCAATTGAATGCCGCGGTCAATGACTTGATTGCTCGTGGTGTGGTTGGACGGCTACGGCAGGGAGAGCGGCGAAGTGCGACGTGTCGGGTGGTCGTTGGGGGGGGGCGATGATGCAAATGTTTTCTTACGAGCAGCTTCCGACTGCGAACCTGATCATTGATGCCGTCTATCAAAGCAGTCCAGACGGACAGCTGTCAGGCGAACCAATTTCAAAGCTTTTACCTGGGTCTGGAAACATGGGGGGGTTCCGTGTTTCTGGTAGAGGACAGTCGAAGAATTGGGTAGTGCTCTTCACGACAGGTGAGGATCGCGACTGGCCGGATACGCTGGATCTTGCAACCGGTCAATTCGTCTATTACGGCGATAACAAGACGCCAGGGCATGAGTTGCATGACACCCGCGGGGGCAATAAGGTTCTTCGCCATGCTTTCGAACGTTTGCATGCGACCGATCGGCCACGTGCGGGCCTCGCACCGTTTTTCATCTTCAAGAAGCACCGAACCGTCGATGGCGCTAGATCCGTTCAGTTCAAAGGGCTAGCGGTACCTGGGTTTGCGGGGCTTTCCGCTACTGAAGATCTGGTGGCGGTGTGGAAGTCCGTCGAGGGCGCGCGTTTTCAGAACTATAAGGCGATTTTTACTGTGCTTGACGTGCCAGTCGTGACGCGCGATTGGCTGCGAGAGCTCGCATGTGGTGATTCGTTGTCTGCCAATGCCCCTGATGCATGGCGCCGCTGGGTGATGGGAGGGCAGTATCGTGCATTGACTGCCGAACCTACAACGGTGATCCGCAGTTTGGAGCTGCAAACGCCAGATACTCCGCTGAAGCGGGACATCCTGCGTTGCGTTTGGCTGTACTTCGAGAATGCTCCTCTGGTTTTTGAGCGTTTTGCTGCACACCTGTATTTAATGGTCGACCGGCGAGTGATCATTGACGAAATCACTCGGGGTGCAGTGGACGGTGGACGGGACGCGGTAGGGCGATATCTGCTTGGATTGCGTGAAGACCCGGTGTATGCAGAGTTTTCGCTGGAGGCTAAATGCTATAGGCCGCCGCTGGATGGCCGCCCTCCGAACACCGTGGGCGTGAAAGAGGTATCGCGCTTAATCTCTCGAATTCGGCATCGCCAATTCGGTGTGCTGGTCACCACTTCAATCGTCGCCAGGCAGGCTTATCAAGAGGTGCGGGAAGATCGCCATCCGATCATTTTCATCTGCGGCCGAGATATCGCTGAAATACTAATCGAGAACGGTTACAACACCATTGAGCGTGTATCGACCTTACTGCAGGACGAATTCAGGGGATGAGGAGCTAGCGTAAATGGATGACCTCTACTCGGGGCTCAGTTGGCTTACTTGGCCTATATCGAGAAAACCAAGGTGCTCGATAAGTTGGAAGACATCGTGAATGGAATTTGAGAAATGAGTATGGAAGAGCAAAAGCACGAGAGTAGCCCTGAGGCTTGGATCATCGTTGATCGTGGTTTTGAACATGATGCTCGCCTGGCCGACAAGGGCGTCTATCTGAAGGGACGCCATCCCGCGTTGCATGAAGAATCTTGGGTGCTGGTTCTGAACCCTGCTGGTGGCATCGTGCGTATCGGTCGTGTACTGCGTATCCGAGTCGATGCGATTGGTACCTCGTTGTATTTTGACAAGGCCAAGACTATCGAGCCCGCAGTTGGGATCGGCAGCACCGGTTTGCTACCTCCGACCACTGGTTGCGTCGTGCGAGCTCCTTGGACTCAGTTCGCTGAGGCTATTCCGCGTGCCCTCGGCATCACCCTTGCTGAGATTCCTCTGATCGAGAATGAGGCTTACGTTCGCGAATTACTGCAGTGCGCCATCATGGACGATCTTTTGGGGCCGGCGGGTGGGCCGGAAGAGCTCATCGTCGATATGAGCGTCCGCGATCGTTATCTTGTCGGCAAGCTAGCGCCGATGGAAAACGCCGAGCGTGGTGAGGATGTAACCCCTCCTGAGACGAATGAGGAGGACGAGCCTACTGATTTGGAACCGAAGGCCCAGTCGAACAAAGTCGACTCTCCCCAGAAATCTGGTGGCGGTGATTCTGAAGCCGAAGAAGAGGTGGATACAGCCTCGAACCAATCGCTCGCACCTTCGAGCTTAGGATTTACCTTCTGCGTCGATGGCAATGTGAAGCGTCTTGAGGTGGTTGTGAGCTGGGGGCGCTATGAGCGCTTCGACTCCGATGACTCCGCCCATGCCAAGGTAGTCAAGAAGGCAGTCCGTGATGCCGAAGGCCGAGTTATCAAGACCATTGAGCAAGTTCTCAAAGCTAAAGTCTGGCGGCGAAAGCCGTCTGGTGGAATCTTCACATTGGTGCTGGAGGATGGCGTGATCTCTCCCGTCGCCCCGGATGTTGCCTGCCAGAAAGTGTTTATTCAAGGCACGGTGCGCTCTCCAAATGAAAAGGGTGAGCGCTTGGTAACGTTGTTTCTGGTAAACGGGCAGACGGAGCCTGATGAGAATCGCGATACCGCCTGGGTGTTCCAGCCGGAAATCCTCGTGCGAGCCAATGACGAAAGTTCGGTGAAAGATATATTCCGTCGCCGTCCAGCTTTGGAGGCGGATGCTGGCGCTGCTGATGATGACGACTTACGCGAGCGCTTGGCGCTGGAGATGATCTATCGCGATCGGGTTGAGTTCGCCGTGGGCCATGGCGTCGCAGTGCATGCGGTAGTTGACCCGGATGTGGCCAGGGCGGTAGAGCTACGCACGGCGGTGATGCCGCATTACGAAGTGCCGGTCACCGAAACGCCGGGCTTGGATCCGCAGGATCGGCCAGCGATGCGCAGATTGGTCGACGAAGGTCTGCTAGATATGAAGCGACTGGCAGAACTGGAAAAGAGCCAACTCGTCGCTGCACTCGGGATACTGACCGAAGACTATGCAGCATGGATCGGAGATCAGCGCGCATGCTCCGAGAGCGAAGTGACCGGCTATGCGCAGCAGGCCGATGAGGCGCTGAGCCACTGTGAGTCGATCCTTGTTCGTCTGCGCGAGGGCGTGGGGCTGCTGGCGACGGATGACAAGGCCCTGGCGGCTTTCCGTTTCGCTAACCGAGCGATGGCGATCCAGCGGGTGCATAGCGCGTGCGCTTTGCAGCGTCGTCGCGGGCGCGCTGTCGAGCTGACGGAGTTCGATGTACCGAAGAACCGCTCCTGGCGTCCTTTTCAGTTGGCTTTCCTGCTGCTCTCGGTTCCTGGGCTGAGCGATCCGAAGCATACAGATCGCACTCAGCCTCTGCAGGCCCATGCGGACCTGCTCTGGTTCCCAACGGGCGGTGGCAAGACGGAGGCCTACCTGGGCGTGGCTGCATTCACCATGGCGATTCGCCGCCTACAAGGAAACTTGGGGGGCTACGACTCGTCTCGCGGGCTGGCAGTGATCATGCGTTACACCCTGCGTTTGCTGACTTTGCAGCAGTTCCAGCGAGCCACCGCGTTGATCTGCGCGATGGAGCATATTCGTCGAGAAGCTCTGGCCACGGGCGACAAATCCCTTGGCGAGAGCGTGTTCACCATCGGCCTTTGGGTTGGTAACAAGGTGACGCCAGGTACTACGGAAGATAGCCACAAGTTCATTGAGGCCATTCGTACCCCGGGAAGAAACCCTACCGGAATGGCTTCGCCGGCACAGCTGACAGGCTGCCCTTGGTGCGGAACCGAGATAGATCCGCGTAGAGACATTGAGGTCGACAAGATAGCTGGGCGTACGACGATCTACTGTGGCGACAAGCTCAGCACGTGCGACTTCTCTCGCGGCCGTTCGAGCAAGCAGGCACACCCTGGTTTGCCGGTTATGGTCGTGGATGAGGAGATGTATCACCGCCCACCATCGATGATGATCGCCACGGTGGACAAGTTCGCCATGATGGCGTGGCGTGGCTCGATAAGGAACCTGTTCGGTCGGGTATCGAAGGAGTGTTCCAGGCATGGATTGCTCTGGCCTGGCTCGGATTGCAATACTGGTCACAGGGCTGTCGCGGGTAGGGCGGCTGCGACGGTCAAGACTATCTCTCCGGTGCGGCCTCCGGATCTGATCATCCAGGACGAGTTCCACCTGATCAGCGGTCCCTTGGGAACCATGGTGGGTCTCTACGAAAGTACGGTCGATGAGCTATGCACGTGGCAGTTGGATGGTGAAGCGATCCGGCCGAAGGTTATCGCCTCCACCGCTACCGTGCGCAAGGCGCAGCAACAGGTCAACAACGTATTCATGCGCCAGGTCTCTGTGTTCCCGCCCCATGGCTTGGACGTCGAGGACAACTTCTTCTCGGTGCAACGGCCCATCGGGCAGAAACCAGGGCGGCGTTATCTTGGCATCTGCTCTCCGGGCAGCTCACGACCGGCGATGTTGATCCGTGTCTACACGGCAGCGCTGACCGCGGCTCAAGCGCTGTTCGATCGATTCGGCAAAGCCGCCGACCCTTACATGACCATGGTGGGCTACTTCAACTCGCTGCGAGAACTAGGTGGCATGAAGCGTCTGGCCGAGGACGACGTGCAGACTCGTGCGTACCGTGTGCAAATGAGCATGGTGCAGCGGCCTGGTCTGGCCCAGCGCAGCGTCATGAATATCCGCGAACTGACTTCTCGGGTTTCGAACCAAGACATCCCCAAGTATCTCGATCAGCTCGAAGTGATGTTCAAGTCCGAATGGGATTCCGAGAAAGGTAGGTACGTGACCAAGTGGGAGGAGGGCGATGCGCGCGCCATCGACATCGTGTTGGCGACCAACATGCTGTCGGTAGGTGTCGACGTCAACCGGCTGGGCATCATGGCTGTAAATGGTCAGCCGAAAGGAACGGCAGAATACATCCAGGCGACCAGCCGTGTAGGGCGTCAATTTCCTGGGCTGGTCTGTACCGTCCTGACGTGGGCTCGCCCACGCGATCTATCTCACTACGAAACCTTCGAGCATTACCACGCGACTTTCTACAAGCACGTCGAGGCGCAGTCAGTCACACCGTTCTCGCCGCGCGCGATGGATCGTGGTCTGACAGGGGCGATGCTGTCGCTGATTCGTGCCAAGAGCGAGGATTTCGCGCCGAACGAGGGAGCGCAGAGCCTCAAGCAACCGAATCAGGCGGAAATGCTGGATGCCATGAGAGTGCTCGAAACGCGAGCCGACAACATCGCGGAGGCCCCTGCGAAGAAGCTCGCTGGCGGCATGCTCAAGCAGCGGGCGGATCAGTGGGTGAATGAGGTAGTGCAGGGTAATCGTATCTTGGCGTACGAGAAGCGTGGGCCTGAGAAAGATCTGACGGTTCCCTTGATTAAGGCGCCAGGAGCGCAGACTTGGGATAACTGGACGGTGCCCATGTCGATGCGCGAGGTCGAGCCTGGCGTTCGCTTGGTCATGAACTCGACGAAGATCAAAGACGATATCCAATGGAAGCCTCGCCCTGCTGCGGCAGATAAGGACGAATGAAGATGGCGAACGAAAAGACCCCTGTTGGCTCGGTACGGCCTAGTCAGTTGTTGTGGACCTATGGTCCAGGTGCCCTCATTGATTTGCCGAACCTGTCGGTTGTGACTTCCGGTATCGACGTCTGGGAGAAGGATCGTTGCAATATAGTGATCGAGAATCGTCTTCTCGCTGCCGTGCAAAAGGCGCTTGGCCCTCAAGTCGAGTCGCTAAGAATGCCGCCTATCAGCAAGAGCGAGTTGAATGACACCGGCTCTGCGGAAGCGAATATAGGTGTGCCGGTACGGCCGTTCCCACGTTGGCTGCGCTGTGTGAAATGCGGGCTGCTCTCGCCTTACGACAGCGGGTTGTTCGAGCTAAAAGAAGGATATCGCCGTCCCGAGGCGACTCGTTTCGTGCATCAGGGCTGTCGCGGCTCGAAGGGCGATCAGCCTGCGAAGGATGCCGATGCCGTTCCTGCACGTTTCCTTTTGGCTTGCAAGAATGGACATCTAGACGACTTCCCGTGGCAGTGGTTCGTCCACAGTGGCCCCAACGATTGCAAAGGCACTCTACGCTTCTTCGAAAGCGGCGCGTCCCTTCAGACCGAGAATCTCTGGGTCAAATGCGACGCTTGCGGTGCGGCGCGCAACATGGCTCATGCATTCGGACAGCTCGGTAAGGAGAACCTGCCGGGCTGTCGTGGACGGCATCCACATTTGGATCAGTTCGAGCCGGATTGTGAGGCCGAGCCTCGGGCGGTGCTATTGGGAGCTACCAATAGTTGGTTTCCGGTTTCATTGTCTGCGTTGGCGATACCTCAGGCAAAGGATGGTCTAGCGCAACTGCTGGAAGATGGCTGGAGCTTCTTCTGCGATCTGGACTCCCTCGAAGATGTACCCCTGACCATCAAACTGTTGAAGAAGACTGGTTCATTGCCTGGAATCGATCAGTATTCGGCAGAGGCCATCTGGGCTGCCATCGAGGCTCATCGTTCGGGGGGCGGGGAGAGCGTCACCGAGGCTGATATCAAAGGGCCTGAATGGCGGGTGCTGATCGACCCGGTGCCAGTGAACGACTATCCGCACTTCTTGTCCGAGGCGGTGGCTGTTCCACAGGGCTTCCAAGGCAAGATCGCCAGGGTATTGCTGTTGAAGCGCCTGCGCGAGGTGAATGCTTTGCTCGGCTTCACGCGAGTCGAGGCGCCTGACGACTCCGGTGGCGGCGGGGCTGGACCGGTCCAGGCACCACTGTCACGTGCGAAGCCCGATTGGGTTCCCGCTAACCAGGTGCATGGTGAAGGCATCTTCATTCAGTTCGACGAGCAGTCGATAGTGGAGTGGGAGCAGAGTGCCGATGTTCAGGCTGCCGATATGAGGCTGCGCGGTGGGCACAAAGGTTGGCGAAACTCCCGCCACCTCTGTCCTCCGGAGGACGGCTATCCAGGTGCCCGTTATGTGATGCTGCACAGTCTGGCGCATCTGCTGATCCGGGAGTTGGCGTTAGAGTGCGGGTATAACGCGGCCAGCATCAGAGAGCGTATCTATGCCGAGGTGAATGAGGATGGTAGCCAGTGCGGCTTCATCATCTACACAGCGGCTGCGGACTCCGATGGCACCTTGGGTGGATTGGTCGAGTTGGGCAAACCCGAGAACTTGGAGCGTCTGCTGGTTCAGGCTTTACGACGTGCACGCATCTGTTCCTCCGATCCCTTATGCGCGGAGCACGATCCCCAGAAAGACCGTAGTTTGCATGCAGCGGCGTGTCATGCATGTTCCTTCGTCGCGGAGACATCGTGCGAGTGTGGCAACCGATATCTCGATCGGGCGATGATCGTGCCGACTTTCGAGAACGCCAAAGCGGCATTCTTCCCGGATGCTTGAGATGCGAGAGCTACTGGCGGCGGTATCCGAGTTGGTTTCCATAGTCTCCTATGACCGCGTAGCTGCCTTGGCGGCGAAGATCAGGGGAATGCAAGTCGCGAAAGCAGGAGATCTGAGAGCGGGAGCGCTATCCGCGAAGGCCGACAACGCGCTCAAGGGGCTGGTCAGGGACTGGAAGGCGTCGACCATCAGTGGCGAGACGTTGGCTGCCATGCTCTTAGCCGCTGCACATGCGTTTCGTCATGCCGAGAGTCGGCAAAGGGTGGAACTGGTGTGGACTGGGCCGACGACCGAGCTCGTTCCTGCTCGGCGAACCGAGCAGGCTTTGATACAGGTCATCGATGCTGCTCAGCAGCGGTTGTTTATCACTAGTTACGTCGCTTACAACATCGAGTCGATCGCCAAGGCACTGGTGTCAGCGGCAGAGCGTGGTGTGAAGATCGAGTTGCTGATGGAGCTCTCGAGCGCGCAGGGTGGCAAGGTCAGCATTGACCCTAACGGTAACCTGAAGAAGATCGTCCCTGATGCGTTGTTCTATGTCTGGAAAGACAAAGGTGCTGCGTTCGTCAATGGCAGCGTGCACGCGAAGGTCGCGGTGGCGGATGGAGCATATTGCTTCATCACCAGTGCCAATCTGACTGGATATGCAATGGATCAGAACATGGAGGCCGGGGTCTTGATCTCGGGTGCCCCCTTGCCAGGGCAGCTTCATCGACATCTGGAAGCCTTGGCGATGACGGGGGTGATCGTTCCAGCCGACGATTGAGCGTCGGGGGAGGAGTAATGTTGCGTAGCGACATCATGCGTGCGGTCAAGCGTGCTCACACTGGGCCCGAGATCATCGTCCGCCAAGCGTTGCATGCGCTGGGGCTCAGGTTCCGTTTGCATCGTCGGGATCTCCCTGGTTCGCCGGACATAGTCCTGCCGCGATTTAGGGTGGTGGTTTTCGTGCATGGGTGTTTCTGGCATCGACATCCTGGCTGCCGCTACGCGAGCACGCCGAAGAGCAGGCAGGAATATTGGCTTCCAAAGTTCAAGGCCAATGTCGAGCGGGATGCAAAAAAAGAAGCCCAGCTGTGTGAGCTGGGCTGGAGGGTTCTTGTGATCTGGGAGTGCGAGACCAAGCAGAAAGAGTGCTTGGTCGATCGCCTCAGGCACGAATTCGCTCTGGTTGAAGGCCATCGAGATGGTCCATCAAACTGAGGCCAATCACTTCGCCGAGCCGCACTGGCACGGCATTGCCGATCATCCGGCCGACCGATTTGAAGTTGATCTTCTCGACAGGCATGAATTCATAGTCGAGCGGAAACGATTGCAGGGTGGCCGCCTCACGCAGAGAAATCGCACGATTCTGCTCAGGATGTCCGAAGCGCCCATTACCGAATCCATAGCAAAGAGTTGTCATCGTCGGTCCAGGCTCTTCCCAGCGCATACGGCCGTACACGCTTGGGTAGGTTTTACCGCTGTCCTTCTGATGACAAGCAGCGCGCAAATCTTCGGGCCAGTCCTTCCAGGTGCCGCCTGGACGAGAGTAGATAATCCGCTTCAGATTGACGGGCGAGAGGGCCGCGGCCCTGTGAAGCGGATCATGAGGATCGACGTCGCCTGCCGACAGTCTAGGCAGCTGTCCGATTGCGTCATGAACCGTACGTGGCTTACCGCTATGTGTCGGTGGTATCAGCGAAATGGGACCGAGTTTTGAGGCTAGCAGTACATGACGACGGCGATGCTGAGGAAGACCGTAGTCGACGCAGGCCACTGTGCCGGCCCAGACGTGATAGTCCTTCTCCAGAGCTGCTACGAAGTCGTGATAAACCTCGTGTTTGGTCACATCAGGCACGTTTTCCATTGTGACCAGCTCAGGTTGGACCTCCTCAATGAGCCGCTTGAACGCATACAGGAGCGGCCACTTTCGATCGCTGCGAGTGTCTCGACCTTGGTTGTAGCTCGAGAAGGGCTGACAGGGAGCACAGCCGGCCAGCAGTTTCAGCCGGCCAGGTCGATACCAAGAGGCAACCTCGTCGGCGGATACCTCTTCCACGCTTTTGGCTACGAAGGTCGCTGTGTTGTTGTGCTCGTAGGCATGCCGGCAATTCAAATCGATGTCATAACCCGCATGCACATGCAGGCCCGCGCGGCGCAAGCCGGCAGTAAGGCCTCCAGCTCCACAGAAAAGGTCGACGGTATCAATCATTCTTAAGGCTCCCACAGAAGTGGGGAATTCTAACCGTTAATGTCGATAAGATCGAGGTCGGAGTGAGCTGCCCCCGATTTCAGTCAGTGAATCGCCCCTGGTTTCCTAGACACCTCCAAGCCTCATAATGAGGCCCAAATAGGAGGAGCCATGAGTCGTCAGCGTTACCCTGAAGAATTCAAGATCGAAGCGGTCAAGCAAGTGACCGAGAAAGGCAATCCTGTCGCCGATGTTGCCCAGCGCCTGGGCATGTCTGTTCACAGCCTCTACGCCTGGATCAAGCTCTACAGCAAACCCCAAGAGCAACGTCAGCAAGACGATGAGCAGCAAGCCGAACTGCGCAAGCTTCGCGCAGAACTCAAGCGCGTGACTGAAGAGCGAGACATCTTAAAAAAGGCCGCCGCGTACTTTGCCAAGGAGTGCAACTGAAGTACGCCTTCATCAAGAAGCACTCGACGGATTACCCGGTGCGGCGCCTTTGCCAAACCCTCAAGGTGCATCCCAGCGGCTACTACGCCTGGCTGGCCGAGCCTCAATCTGCCCGAGCAAAAGAAGATAACCGTCTTCTTGGCTTGATCAAACATGCTTGGCTCGAAAGCGGAGGTGTGTACGGCTATCGCAAAATTCATGATGACCTGCGTGAGCTGGGAGAGACATGCGGGCGAAATCGAGTCGGTCGTTTGATGCAGGTAGAGGGGTTGCGTTCGCAAACGGGCTATCGTCGTCGTCCTGCGTTTTATGGCGGAAAACCAACAGTGGCCTCGCCTAACCACCTTGCCCGGCAGTTCAAGGTCAGCGAGCCGAACAAGGTCTGGGTGACAGATATCACTTACATCCGCACCTATGAAGGATGGCTTTATCTGGCGGTAGTGCTGGATCTCTTCTCACGCCAAGTAATTGGTTGGTCAATGAAACCAAGGATGTGCAGCGACCTTGCTATCGACGCGATGCTGATGGCCGTTTGGCGACGCAAGCCACAGCAGCAAGTGATGATTCACTCAGACCAAGGCAGTCAGTTCAGTAGCTCAGATTGGCAAAGCTTCCTTAAGGCCAATAATGTGATCAGCAGTATGAGCCGACGGGGAAACTGCCACGACAATGCCGTAGCCGAGAGCTTTTTCCAGCTTTTGAAGCGGGAGCGAATCCGACGAAAAATCTACGCAACGCGTGACGAAGCCCGAAGTGATGTTTTCGATTACATCGAGATGTCGATAGTTGAAGTTCCACAGCTTAGAGCCATTGCTTCTCACTCGCATTTGAAGTCCGCCGCCATCAAATAGGACATAGTCCTTTTCAGCAGGCTTGGCAGATTTGATTTTGAGTTCAGTGAGGCGGGTAGCTTGTGCGCACATTGGCATTCCAGAATTGATTTTGGCATTCCAAAAATTAGCACCTACGGGCTTGGAATGCCATTTGGAATGCCAAAAGGCGTGGCTGCTGATGGACGTCCGTGGACGCTGATAGCGCTGAAAGTCCCGTACTTACTGGGTTTCAGGCACAAAAAAAGACGTCCGTGGACGTCTTTAGATGATTATTTGGTGGAGCCGGGGGGATTTGAACCCCCGTCCGCCAGTACTCCGCTGTCGGTACTACATGCTTAGCCGTGTCTACTGATTTAATCCGCAGCCGCCCGACGGGCAG
>Ga0213828_1000079_pt1 | contig 134937 bp, 116 predicted proteins | sample MC6MC0897MG_FD_180664 | JGI IMG/M metagenome (GOLD analysis project Ga0213828, IMG submission 180664) | Enriched soil aggregate microbial communities from Iowa State University, Ames, United States - MC6-MC0897-MG | ecosystem: Environmental > Terrestrial > Soil > Unclassified | place: USA...
TTCCGAAACGGTCTTTTAATTCGGCTTCAAATTTCTGCAGATCTTTTTCATTATCAATTTCCGCTAATTTCTGATAAAGCAACAATCTTTCTTCCGTACTGGATACATAAGAGTCAGGTAACATCAATTCCAAATCGGTATCAATATTCACTTCTTTCACAGATTTGAATAATTTCTGACGGTCTTCTTCATTTTCAAAAAGATTTTCGAAGTTTTCGTCATCTTTTAATTCTTCCAATGCTTCCTGCATCAGTTTCTGATAGGTTTCAAAACCCATTTCATTGATAAATCCGCTTTGCTCACCACCCAATAGATCTCCTGCGCCACGAATCTCCAAATCTTTCATGGCGATCTGGAAACCGCTTCCAAGATCTGAAAACTGTTCGATGGCTTCCAGTCTTTTTCTTGCATCGGCAGTCATCATATCAAACGGCGGGGTAATCAGATAACAGAATGCTTTTCTGTTGCTTCGCCCTACTCTTCCTCTCATCTGGTGAAGATCTGCCATTCCGAAACGTTGCGCATCATTAATGAAAATCGTATTCGCATTCGGAACGTCTACTCCACTTTCTACAATCGTTGTGGAAACCAAAACATCATATTTTCCTTCCATGAAATCCAAAACGTTTTGCTCAAGCTGTTTTCCATCCATTTGCCCATGACCTGTAATCACTTTTGCATCAGGAACCAGCCTCTGAATCAAGCCTGCAATATCTTTCAGATTTTCAACCCTGTTGTTGATAAAATAAACCTGTCCGTCTCGCTGAAGCTCATAAGAAACCGCATCACGAATCAGCTCTTCATTAAAACCGACAATCTGGGTTTCTACAGGCTGTCTGTTTGGCGGTGGTGTTTTGATTACCGACAAATCTCTTGCTGCCATCAAAGAAAACTGCAATGTTCTCGGAATTGGCGTTGCGGTCAAAGTAAGGGTATCAATATTGGTTTTTAAGGTTTTCAGCTTGTCTTTTACCGATACTCCGAATTTATGCTCTTCATCAATAATCAATAAACCTAAATCTTTAAATTTAATTTTATCTGAAGCCAATTGATGGGTTCCGATTACAATATCAACTTTTCCGGTTTTTAAACCTTCAATGGTTTCATTCTTTTGTTTTGCGGTTCTAAATCGGTTCAGGTAAGAAATCGTTACAGGAAAATCTTTAAGCCTGTCTTTAAAACTTCTGAAATGCTGAAATGCCAAAATCGTGGTAGGAACCAGAACGGCAACCTGCTTTCCGTCCGTAGCCGCTTTAAATGCAGCGCGTATCGCAACTTCGGTTTTACCGAAACCAACGTCTCCGCAAACCAGTCGATCCATCACTGTTTCGGCTTCCATATCGGTTTTCACGTCAATCGTAGCTTTTTCCTGATCCGGCGTATCTTCATAGACGAAACTCGCTTCCAACTCATTTTGTAAATAAGAATCTGGCGTGAAAGCAAAGCCTTTTGCCGTTTTTCTTTCGGCATATAATTTAATTAAGTCGAAAGCAATCTGCTTAACTTTTGCTTTGGTTTTCTGTTTTAAAGATTTCCAGGTTGGTGAACCGAGCTTGCTCAGAACAATTTCTTTTCCGTCGGGACCATTATATTTCGAGATTTTATGAAGCGAATGAATACTTACATACAACAAATCACCATTTTTATAAGTAAGTTTAAAACATTCCTGAATTTTCCCGTCGTTGTTTACTTTTACCAATCCCATGAATTTACCAATCCCGTGATCGATATGAGCAATGTAATCGCCCACTTTCAGAGACATCAGATCTTTCAAAGTCAACTGCTCAGATTTTGCAAAAGCGTTTTTGGCTTTATATCTTTGGTAACGGTCAAAAATCTGATGATCGGTATACACCAAAATTTTATGATCCGGATCTACAAAACCTTCATGCAGTTCAGATTTAAAACTTTTAAAAGCAGTCTGATGACCAAGCTCTTCAAAAATAGATTCTAATCTGTCTTTTTGCTTATCGGTAGAAAAAGAAATCCACAGATCAAAACCTTCTTCTTTTTTCTCCTGCAAATCTTCAATCAATAACTGAAAATTTTTATGGAAAGAAGGCTGAGTTGTCTGATTAAGCTTAATTTCCACCGACTTGATTTCTTCAATTCCGACAGCGCTGAAATCAATAGTTTTGAACTTTTTATAATCAAATAAAAATTCCTGATCAGAAATAAATAATTCCTGCGGTGTTCTATGCGCAATATCTTTGTTTAAACCATCGTACTTTTCTAATGCCTTTTCATAAAAAGCACGAAGCTTCTGCAAACCGACAATTCCGTTTTTTGAAACGATCATACTGTCTTCAGGTAAGATTTCGAGCAACGAAACCTTTGTGCCCGAAACCGAAAAATTCATATTCGAAACCAGCTGAAATTCGTCTACTTTGTCCACCGAAAGCTGAGTCTCAATATCAAAAGTTTTAATATTTTCAACTTCATTCCCGAAGAAAGTAATGCGGTAAGGTTTTTCATTGGAATAAGAAAACACGTCAACAATTCCGCCACGTACAGAAAATTCTCCCGGTTCGGAAACAAAATCAGTCTGATGAAACTGATAATGATTCAGCAGTTCATCTACAAAATCAAAATCGAGCTGATCTCCGGTTTTTATATGATGAGAAATTGCTTTAAAATCTTCCTTTTTCAGAACTTTTTCAGACAGTGCCCCGATGTAAGCAACAATTACTTTCGGAGATTTTTCTGAATTTATTTTGTTTAAAACTTCCGTTCGCAATACCAGATTTGCATTCTGCGTTTTTTCAACCTGATAAGGCTCCATATGGGTTGCCGGAAAATAAAGTACATTTTCTTTCCCAAGAAGATCTTCCAATTCGCTGTTTGCATACAATGCTTCTTCTTTGTCATCAACAAGAAAAAGCAGGTTTTTTTTATAACTAAGGAAAAGTTCGGCTGTGAAAACCGAAGCTGAAGAACCCGCACTTCCTCTTACAGAAAGATGCGGCTGAGTATCAATTTGTGAGAAAATTTCTTTTCCATATTCATTTTTAAGCAAATCGGGAAGAAAATTTTCGCTGATATTTTTTAACTGCATAAATAATGTAGATATAAACGACAAAAGCGATTTCGGGATAATTCCGAAACCGTTTAACTATGCCAAAGATACGTTATTTTTTATTTTTAACCTTTTAGGTCAAATCAATCAAATTTCAACCCAAAAATGCAATTCTCTTAATTTTTAGAAAAATTTGTTTAAAAAAAGTTAAAATTATTCGCAATTTCAATTTGGGCACAATCTTTGGAAATTCAATTGTCACAAACCAAAAAATAATATTATGAAAAATGTATTCAAAATTTTAGGGGTATTCGTACTTCTTTTCACGGCCTTCTCACTTTCATCATGTAATAACGATGATGATCCTGCAGACAACGACTTCTTTGCAGGAACTTACAAAGGAAGTATCGCTTATACTGATAATGACAATGATATTTCTACTGATAACGGGGAAGTTTTTGTCACAAAAATCGCAAGTGGAACTAAGTACAACTTCAGATTCTCAAACGGAATTCCCGATCTGAATGGTCTTGAATTTGAAAAACAAGGTGATAACACTTTGGTGATGGTAAATTCTAATGCATTGGTATATGTGAGAATCGACAATAATGAATTGAAAATGCTCTATACCGCAGATGGTAAAACCTGGAGAGCAAACTGTACAAGATAATATAATAATAACTCATTCATATGTTGCCCGTTTCCTTTTTTGGAGGCGGGTTTTTATTTGGAATTAATTGGAATTTAAGAATTTATAAAATTTAGTTAAGTTTTGATAAACGAATTTTTGTAATGAGTTTTTCCTTACATTTACTTAATTAAAATAAGACAAATGAAAAAATTTCTTACGGCAATGTCCATCATTTTAGGATTGGGATTTGCAACTGCTCAACAAGCTGTTCCGGCTACAAAAAGCTCAGCAGCAAAAACTGCAACAACAACGAAACCAATGAAAGCGGTCGAAACAAAAGCAGTAAAACCAGCACAAAAACTGAAAAAAGACGGAACTCCCGACAAAAGATATAAAGAAAATAAAATGCTGAAGAAAGACGGAACGCCAGACAAAAGGTATAAACAAAACAAATAACAACATATAGTTGTCATTCATAATCAAATTTCAATAAACCGATGCCTAGGATCATCGGTTTTTTTATTCAAATATTTTCTCTGGATTCTATACTTATTTATAAATTTGAACCATGTTAAACTTTCTAAAGAAAAATGCGGCGTTGATTTGGGCAAAAAAACATGTTCAAAAAGCAGAAGAATTCAAGAAAAATGCAGAAAAAAATCAGGACGAACTATTGTTATCTCTTGTTGATACAGCTAAAAAAACTCTTTTTGGAAGAACGTACGATTTTGAAAACATACAGTCTGTAAAAGATTTTCAGGAGAAAGTTCCTGTTGCAGATTATGAAGATCTGAAACCTTTTATCGAAAAAGCAAAGCGTGGACAGAGAGATATTTTGTGGACAGAAACTCCCGAATATTTTGCCAAAACTTCAGGAACAACCTCAGGCTCAAAATACATTCCTATTTCTAAAGAAGGAATGCCATTTCAGATAAAGGGAGCGCAGAGCGCACTTTTCCATTATATTGCTAAAAAAAATAATGCCGATTTTGTTGGCGGGAAAATGATCTTTCTACAGGGAAGTCCTGAGCTTGAAGAAGTTTTTGGTGTAAAAACCGGCAGACTTTCAGGAATTGTAGCCCATCACATCCCAAATTATCTTCAGAAAAACCGTTTGCCAAGCTGGGAAACCAATATGATTGAAGACTGGGAAACTAAAGTCGATAAAATCGTAGAAGAAACTGAGAGAGAAAACATGACGCTGATTTCAGGAATTCCGCCCTGGCTGATCATGTATTTTGAAAAGCTGATCGAAAAAAACGGTAAAAAAATCAAGCAGATTTTCCCAAATCTTCAACTTATCGTTACAGGTGGTGTAAATTATGAACCTTATCGCGATAAAATGGAAGAACTTTTAGGCGGAAAAGTAGACATTGTACAGACATTTCCGGCTTCGGAGGGTTTTTTTGCGTTTCAGGACGATTATACCAAAGAAGGTTTGCTACTTTTAACGAATCACGGCATTTTCTATGAATTTATCCCTTTAGAACAATACGGAAAACCAGATGCACAGAGATTAACTTTAAAAGATGTTGAGCTTAATAAAGATTATGCTTTAATCTTAACAACCAACTCAGGTTTATGGGCCTATTCGATTGGTGATGTTGTACGGTTTATTGATAAAAATCCGCACAGAATTCTGGTAAGTGGAAGAACGAAACATTTCACATCGGCTTTTGGTGAGCACGTGATTGCTTTTGAAGTGGAAGAAGCTATAAAATCGACTGTCGAAAAGTTTCCGGCTCAGATTACTGAATTCCATTTGGCTCCAGAAGTGAATCCTGAAGAAGGTTTGCCTTATCACGAGTGGTTTATTGAGTTTGAAAAAGAGCCTGAAAATTTAGATTTATTTAAAAACGAACTGGATGATCAGCTTAGAAAACGCAACACCTATTATGACGATCTGATTTCCGGAAATATTCTGCAGAAACTTCATATTACAAGACTTCAGAAAAATGCTTTTCAGGAATATGCGAAAGCACAAGGAAAACTGGGTGGACAAAACAAAATCCCAAGACTCGCAAACGACAGAAAAATTGCAGATTTATTGAAAGTCTATAAAAAATAAAAAACACCAAAAATCACTTATCATGAAAAGTATTTTATCTGTCTTAATCATCATCTTAGTTACTTCCTGTAGTTCTTTGAAATATAGTGCTGCTAAAAATCCCGACAATTATACAAATATAAAAGCCGGAAATAAATATACGTTTCTTCAGGCTGACGGAAGCAAAATTCCGATGGTCATTACTTCCATTTCTAAAGACAGCATTATTGGAACCAGAAAAAATGAAAGAATCTTCATTGCAAAAAACAATATTACAGAGATAAGAAAAGACAAAACAGCAATTGCAGTTGTTGCAACCGCCGGAGGAATTGCCTCTTTAACGACTTTGGTTGTCGTAATGATAAAAGCTACAGATGTTGTAGCCGATACTGCTGCTGCATTTGGAAGTGGCGCAAATTAATTAAGCTAAATTATCTTTTAAATATAAAATTGTCTCATTTTAGATTAAAATCTTATAAAAAAATATGAGATTTTCTTTTTAATGAAAACGTATATTCAAAAAAAATTATAAATTTGGAAAACTAAAAAAATATAATGAAAGCATCTGTACTTTTAAAAACATCATTATTAACGTCTTTATTTGTAATTTCATCTTGTGCAACAACAAAGTACAGCGAAGATATTGCGCAGAATAACTACTCAACTCTTCAGGCAGGAAAAATCTATGTGGTAACTCCGAGAGATGGTTCAAAAAAACAAAAATTCCTTTTCCGTAATGTAGATGGTGATAACCTGATCGGAACTGCAGGAAAAAAAGACAGTACAGAAGTAATTATCCCAAAATCTAATGTAGCTTCTGTAAAAGACAGATCAAAAGCAAGAGTTGCAGGAGGTGCCGTTTTGATTGGAGCTGCAGGTGCTGCTGCGATTGTAATCAGTTCTTTGAGAGCAGACTAAAATAGACAAAATCTTTCAGGTGGTATTTTATTTATCATTTGAAAATTAAAAATACAGATAGCCTTAAATGAATATTTAAGGCTATTTTTGCGCATGATTTCTTTATTGCCGCTCAAAACATTACAAAATGTTGAATTCAGAAATCTTCTTACGGGAAGATTTTTTATTGTTTTAGCCTTCAGAATGCTTGCTACTTTACTCGGATGGTGGGTGTATCAGTTGACAAAAGATCCTTTTTCGATCGGGCTTATCGGCCTTTCTGAAGTAATTCCGGCGGTAAGCTGTGCTTTGTATGCAGGTCATGTCATTGACATGAATGAAAAGAAAAGACTACTTCTGATCTGCAATTACGTGTATGTTTTTCTGATCAGTTTATTGATGATTCCTGCATTTTTTGATGTGGAACTTCATTTCACAGGGCACGAAATTACTTATTTTATTTACGGAGTCATTTTCTTTACGGGAATTGCACGAGCTTTTATCGGACCAATTGTTCCTTCCATGATTCCTAAAATTGTTGAAAAAATAAATCTTCCGAGCGCTATTACATTAAATCAGGCAACATTTTTGGTTTCATCCGTGTGCGGTCATGCTGTTGGAGGATTTTTAATTGGTTTTTTTGGCGTTAAATGGACATTAATGGTGATCATTTCACTTTTAGTTGTCGCTTCAGTATTTTTCTGGCAGCTTAAACCTCAGTTTTCGGAGTACAAAAAAGAAGAAATCAAAGTAATGGAAAGTATGCGTGAAGGAATTTCTTATATTTTTAAAACCAAAGAAATTCTCGGAGCGCTTTGTCTGGATATGTTTGCGGTGCTTTTCGGAGGAGCAGTTGCCATGATTCCTGTTTTCGCCACCGATATTTTAAAATCGGGAGCAGAAGGTTTCGGTTTTCTGAATGCGGCTTCAGATATTGGCTCAATGATCATCATCACCACCTTATCATTAGTACCGTTAAGAAAAAATCAGGGAAAAATCTTATTGGCTGTGGTTGCCGGTTTTGGATTGTGCATTATCGGTTTCGGACTGTCGCATTATTATTGGCTTTCATTCATGTTCTTGGTTTTAAGCGGAATGCTGGATGGAATTTCTGTGGTTATTCGAGGAACAATTGTTCAACTGAAGACTCCGGATCATATTCGGGGAAGAGTTTTAAGTGTCAATTCAATTTTCATCATGTCGAGCAACGAGATGGGGCAATTTGAAAGCGGATTGATGGCCAAGCTTTTAGGAGTCGTGAGATCGGTCGTTTTTGGTGGCAGCATGACTGTTTTGATCGCCCTTATTGTAGGAACCACCAATCCTAAATTAAGAAGAATGCAATATTAATCGTTCCCAAACGTTATGTAAGAATATGCAATGAAAATTAATTTAAGATTAATAATTTCTTTACATTTGTATTAAAAATATTTCAAGAATGAAAAAATTTCTACTCATTTTTTTAATGATTATTTCCCAAACTGTCTTTAGCCAGTCGAGCTCAGATTGTGGAGGAACGATACAGGTTTGTGGAAATTCACCTATTTCCTTTACCCCAACAGGACCGGGAGATATATTAGAAGACCTGGGAGGCTGCCTTAGCGATGATGAGAATTTCTCAGTATGGTACACTTTCACAGCTGCAACATCAGGAACCTTAACATTTGTAATTAATCCTAATGTTTTTACAGATGATTATGACTGGGCTGTATATGGCCCGGATAAAGCATGTAATAATTTAGGGACACCTATTAGATGTAATTATTCCGGCGCTGACGGACCAACAGGTCTGAATATGACCAGTACAAATACCACTGCAGACGGAGGAGGTCCGCTTTTCTGTCAATATCTGGATGTAATTGCAGGTCAGACTTATCATTTAGTTATTGATAACTTTTTATCAAGTGCTAACGGATTTCAACTAGTCTGGGGAGGAACAGCAACATTGGTATCACCTTTTAATTCTGCATTTCAGCCTTATCCGTTTATCCCGCCGGGAAGTGCAGGGCCTACTCCTACTTCACCAAATGAAGTAATTGTTTGTAATGAACCACCGACTTTTGATTTTAACACATTATCAGCAGGTATTCTTAATAACAACCCGAATTTCGTAGTGAGTTATTATAAAAATTCTAATGATGCACTTAACGGAAACAACCCGATCTTAGGAGTATTGCCTGTAAACACAACCGATGTTTATTACTATGTAATCACTTATTCTGACCCTAGTGCACCTGGTGGAGCGATAAGCAAATGCAGACTTCCGGGAACATTCAAATTTGTTCAGCGTGCCATCAATGTTGTGGATGCTACTTTAACATCTTGTAACAACAATAATGCAGGAACAGCAATGTTTGATCTAACCACAGCAAATGTAATTAATGATCCTACTGTTGTAAAAAAATACTATCCGTCATTAGCAGATTTGAATAATAACACGAACGAAATTACAAACCCTTATCAATACGTATCTGCTGTAGGCTCTGTTTTTGTTTTGGTAACTTCACCATACGGATGTACTGATATTGCTGAGATTAAGCTGAATTTTTATCCTGAAATTATCGTAACAGAAGCTACTCTGAGAGCATGTTTTATCGAGGGAACTCCTACAATGGGAGAATTTAATCTAAATGAAGCCATCGTAAACAATCAGTCGGGAATGACTAAAAAATATTACCCTTCTGTACAGGACGCTATTGATCAAACCAATGAAATAACACCACCGCAACCTTATATTGCTCCGAATGGTGTTGTTTATGTGAGAGTATCAAATGCAGAAGGATGTTACAATATTGCTAAAATTAATATAATCGTAATTCCTCCGGTTTATTCAACTGTGCTTGAAGATAAAATCATCTGTGCAGAAGACACAACAACACTGGATGCAGGTCCCGGATTTGATGCTTATGAATGGAGCAACGGTGAAACGACGCAAACAATTTCAAATGTAGGACTGGGTACGTATTGGGTTAAGCTAAAAACAGGTGACTGTACTGCTAAACAAGAAGTAAAAGTATTTGCATCTGAACAGCCTGTTGTATCAAATATTGAAGTTTCTAACAGCACAATCACGGTACAGGTAATTGGCGGAACTCCTGCTTACAAATATTCGATTGACAATGTTAACTGGCAGGATTCTAATGTTTTCACAAATATTACAAGAGGAGATCACACGATTTATGTAAAAGACAGTTATGATTGTAACCCGATTGAAATTACTGTTGTTGTTCCTAATATTACCAATGTAATTACTCCAAACGGAGATGGAGTAAATGACTTCATCGATTATTCGGCTTTATCTAATAAGCAGAATTTAGTGTTGAATATTTTCGACCGATACGGAACGAAAATTTTCCAAGCCGATAAATCCAATGGTTACAAATGGGACGGCTCTGCTAATGGAGGCAAGAAAGCTCCTACAGGAAACTACTGGTATTCTGTAACATGGAACGAAAATAATAAAAACAAAACCCCAATAAAATTCTCAGGATGGGTTTTAGTAAAAAACAGAGAATAAAATAAACAATACAATTATAAAAGCCACTCTTCAGTGGCTTTTTTTTGATTTTACATAATAATTAATCTGTTTAAGCATATTTTTGTTAAATTTGTATTTAAAATCATTTAGAAAATGAGAAAATTATTACTCTTTTTTATTTTAATAACATCACAATTATACTACTCACAATCTGACTGTGTTTCAGCAATGCCAGTCTGTGGTAATTCTGACATTTCTTATACCTCGGATGGGCCGGGTCTTGTTGATGAAGACTTGATGGGTTGTTTATCCTCTGATGAGAATCACTCAACTTGGTACACCTTTACAGTCGCAACCTCCGGAACATTGACTTTTGTAATAAATCCTAATGTATTTGCGACAGATTACGACTTCGGAGTGTATGGACCAAACCAAACCTGTGGCGCATTAAGCCCTCCAATACGTTGTAACTACGACGGTAGTGATGGCCCAACAGGATTGTCACTTACCCTATCTCCGACCGGACCTAGTGCTGTTGACACCATGAGTCCTTATATGGATGTAATCGCAGGAGAAACCTACTATCTGGTTATTGATAACTGGGATGGTTCAACAAACGGATTCTCTCTTACTTGGGGAGGTACAGCCACTTTAACCTCAGCTTTCAATGATCCGACTTTGACTCCAAATCCATTCATTACTCCGGGAGTTCCAAATGCCACTAATCCGGCGCAACCTAATGAAATTTTAAAATGTGCACTTCCAATGTCATTTGATTTCACCACTCTTTCGGCAGGAATTCTTAATGGAAATCCAAACTTTTCAGTGACTTATCACGATGAGACAAATGATGCCGTTACCGGAAACAACCCTCTAACAACCGCAGTTGTAGACGGGACTACTATTTACTATTACCGATTAAAATATACTGATCCCACAAGTCCGACGAATCCTATTAACGGATGTTTTGTAACCGGAAAATTTAAATTCAGACAAGGGAATATCGTAGCTAAAGATGCTACCTTAAAGGCTTGTAACAACAATGGAGCCGGCACAGGCACATTTAACCTTACAACAGCAGATGTATTTGCTGATGCTACTGCAATCAAGAAATATTATCCTACACTGGCAGATCTGAGTGCAGGTACGAATGAGATTACGAATTTCACAGCATACGTGTCTGCTCCAAAAACAATTTATGTAAAAGTTACTTCTGTTGAAGGATGTACGGATGATTCTACGATTACATTAAGTTTTCACCCCGTTGTTGTTCTTACACCTGCGTTTTTAGAATCTTGCTTTATTGAGGGAGACATTACAAAAGCATCATTTGACCTTACTCAGGCTAATGTAACTTCTCAAACAGGAATTACAAAAAGATTCTTTATATCCGAAGCTAATGCTTTAGCCGGAACAAATGAAATTATTCCCGCTAACAATTACATTACATCAAATACAGACGTATACGTAAGAGTAACAAACGAAAACGGATGTTTTGCCATTACAAAAATTAATTTAAAAGTTTTACCACCGGTAAAATCTTCAGTTCTTAAAGATAAAACGATCTGTTTTGAAGATAAAACAACTTTAGATGCAGGAGGAGGTTTTGACGGATACGAATGGAGCACCGGAGCTACAACACAATCTATTACTGGAGTTGGCGTAGGAGCTTATTGGGTTAAATTAAAAACAGGAAAATGTTTCACGCTTCAGCAAGTAAATGTATATCCTTCGCAACAACCTGTCATTGCAAGTCTTGATATCAACAATAATACAATTACAGTAAATGCATCAGGAGGTTCTGCTCCTTACCAATATTCTTTAGATGGAACAAACTGGCAGGATTCAAATGTATTTACAGGTTTACCAAGAGGGGAAAATAAAATTTTCTTAAAAGATTCTTATGACTGTAATCCGACCGAAATCCAGATTACTGTACCTAATCTAGTGAATGCAATTACTCCGAACGGAGATAACGTAAATGACGAAGTTGATTATTCAGCTTTAGCTTATAAAAAGAATCTTGTATTTACAGTTTACAACAGATACGGAAATAAGATCTATGAAGCTGATAAAATAAGAAATTTCAAATGGAACGGTACTTCAGGAGGTAAAAAAATCCCTACAGGAACTTACTGGTATACCATTACATGGAATGAAAATGACAAAAACAGTACACCTACTAAATACGACGGTTGGGTACTTGTAAAAAACAGAGAATAGCACATTTTTCATAATAATAAGATCACCTCAGAAATGGGGTGATTTTTTTATTAACATAAAATAACTGCCTTCATTACTCGTATTTTAAGAGTTATCAACAATAATTCTTAATTACTCTTTTCAGATTATTTTCTAAAAAAACTATCTTTGCAATATGGCGCAGAAAGAAACACTATCATCTCTTACACAAGGAAACTTTGCAAGAGAATTGTCGATTGCAGATGGAAAAATGCCTCCCAATGCAGTAGATTTCGAACGATTGGTAATCGGTACTTTTTTAATTGACAAAAAAGGGCTCGACCATTCTATCGACCTGCTTACTCCGGAAGTTTTTTATGATCCGAGACATTCTGTAATTTTTTCTACCATATTAAAATTATACGAAGCCAATCAGCCTGTTGACATCATGACGATCATTCAGGATTTAAAAAAGACAGATAAACTCAATCAGGCAGGTGGTGACCATTATATTATTGAGCTTACAATGGGTGTAAGTTCATCAGCCCACATCGAATATCACGTTCGTGTCATTCTTGAAAAATATATTTTGAGAAGCTTGATTAATGTTTCAGCCAACGTTATCGATTCTTCATACAAAGAGTCAACAGATGTTTTTGAACTTTTAGATAAAGCCGAGCAGTCTTTTTTTGAAATTACCAACGGAACCATTAAAAAAGGATTCGATACCGCCAATTCATTGGTAAAACAAGCAATTGATACGATTAAATCTTTAAAAGATAAGGAAGGACTTTCCGGAGTTCCATCAGGATTCCGAGATGTAGACAAAGAAACCGGAGGCTGGCAAAATTCCGATCTCATCATTATTGCTGCACGTCCTGCGATGGGGAAAACAGCATTTATCCTTTCAATGGCCAGAAATATTGCCGTTGAGTACAAAATCCCGATGGCATTGTTCTCTCTCGAGATGGCATCGGTACAGTTGATTACCAGAATGATTGCCTCCGAGACAAGAATTTCTTCAGAAAAATTAAGAAAAGGAACGCTGGATGACGAAGAATGGCAGAGATTATTCTCCAATGTCTCTGAACTTGAAAATGCACCTCTATATATTGACGAAACCCCTTCACTTTCCATCTTCGACTTCAGAGCAAAATGCCGAAGACTGGTTATGCAGCATGGCGTAAGACTGATCATGGTCGATTACCTTCAGCTAATGACCGCGGGAGGAGGCGGAAAAGGAAGTGGAAACCGTGAACAGGAAATTTCGATGATTTCCCGTTCATTAAAAGCCATTGCAAAAGAATTGAACGTTCCTGTAATTGCACTTTCTCAGCTGTCAAGAAGTGTGGAAACGCGTCCCGGAAAAAGACCTCAGCTTTCAGATCTAAGGGAATCGGGAGCGATTGAGCAGGATGCGGATATTGTATCATTTATTTTCAGACCCGAATATTATAAAATTACGGTTTGGGATAATGATGAAGACGGAGCAGAAACCTCTACAGAAAACCAGGCAGAATTGATCATTGCAAAACACAGAAATGGTGCAACTGCAGATGTAAGATTATCTTTCCTGAAGCATTTTGCAAAATTTGGGAATATTGAAGAGGCAACCAACGGAATGGGGTACAATTCTTCTTTTGGAGAGCCAAGTGGTTTCGAAAAAATTAAAACAACCATTCAACCGGGAGCAGCATTCGATCTTCCGGATAGTTCTAAACTTTCAGGATCTTCGATGAATGATTTTGACGATGAAGAAGATTTTCCTTTTTAATATTTAGGTTAAGGTAAAATTTAATCTAAATAATAATTAACCTAAGCCTTAGCCTCAACCTCAATGCGAATAGAAATATACACAGATGGAGCCTGCAGCGGAAACCCCGGAAAAGGAGGTTATGGAATCCTAATGCGTGTTCCGGAAAAAAATTATCAGAAGACTTTTTCCAAAGGATTCAGAAAGACGACCAACAACCGAATGGAGCTTTTGGCTGTGATTACCGCTTTGGAAAAACTGAAATCTACTGAGAATGACATTCATGTTTTTACCGACAGCAAATATGTTTCTGACGCCATTAACCAAAACTGGATCGCTGGTTGGATAAAACGAGGCTGGAAAAACGTGAAAAATCCCGATCTCTGGAAAAGATTTGTAACATTATACAATCTGCACAATCCCAAAATGCACTGGATAAAAGGCCATGCAGGACATTTTGAAAACGAGCTTTGCGATAAGCTTGCAGTTGCTGCTGCAAATTCAGAAAACCTCGAAATAGACACTTATTTCGAAGGTACTGAAAACAATTCTTTATTTTGAATAAGACTAAAATCTCAGTTATCATATTCAACTTTTCGTTATCATTGATATTTTTTATTACAAAATAATCAAACTTTTTTACAAAATTAACAGCATTTACATATTTATTGGTTCAGATTTAATATCTTTACGCGTCTAATTAAAGTATGCTAATAAATGAATAAAAAACTACTGTTTTATTTTACCCTTTTTGTACTTTGTATTTCCGGGAAATTATCTTCCCAAACTTATCAACTCACAGGAGTGCCAATTAACACAACTGGCTGGACAATGGTTTCTCCAACAGTTGTAGGAACCGGAGGTGATTTTATTCAGTTAACTCCCGATACAAATAATCAATCTGGGTCGATCAGACTTAATGATCCCATCAACCTGAAATATTGCGACAAATGGAGGGTTGAATTCGATTTCAGAATGGACTCTAACCAAACCGCCAACGGAGATGGTATTGCTTTCTGGTATCTGGCAAATCCTCCTGTAGCAAGTGTTTTGGGATCTGGTCTTGGAGTTTCTCAGAATGCAATCGGTCTCATTGTAGGATTTGACACGTACAACAATACAACCACGGCAGTAATGAGCAAGGTACATGTTGCTTACGGGCAGGTACAAAACACAACCGATAACAATAATGTAGAGTTTTTTAATACTCCGGGAAGTTCTTTTCATTCCCCGGATATGAATACGACCCTGCCTTTTCAGGGAACCAACTATAAGCACGTTGAAGTTACAGCTCAGGTAAACACTTCGATACCAAATACCTGGAATATAAAAATCACAATAGACGGAAACCTTATCTGCGATCAGCCTTTTACTGCATCAGGAACAGCCGCAGCAATGACTAACGGATATTTTGGCTTCTCAGCTTCTACCGGAGGAAACAGATCCAGACATTCTATTAAAAATGTTAAAATTTATACTGATAAAGTAAGTCTACTAAATCCGACTGCCACACAGAGTTATTGCCCAAATCCTACTACAGGATACGGAACAGTTAATTTAACCTCTTTTAATTCTCAGTTTGTTGCAAACCCTGCAAACTATACATTTACCTATATGGTGGGAGGCGTACCCGTTTCTAATGCAACAAATTTTCAGTTTAATGCAAATACAACTGTAAATGTAATCATCAGGGATAATGCATCGATTCTTTGCGACAACCCCGATGGAAAGATTTTATTGACGCTATCTCCATTTACGGCAAATAATGTCAATCTCTATGCTTGCAACAATAATGGAGCTACAACCGCAACTTATGATCTTTCAGCAGCTAATGTGACAGCTGTTCCCGGAGTTACTAAAAAATATTATAAAACTCTTGCTGATCTTAACGCAAATACAAATGAGATCACCAACTACACTTCCTACATTTCTGGACCCGGAAAAGTGTATGTAAAGGTTACAACACCACAAGGTTGTACCGGAAACGCTGAGATCACATTGATTTTCCATCCGTTGCCAGTATCTACTGATGCCGTACTCGAATCTTGTTTTATTGAAAATGCTACCTCAACAGCTTTGTTTGATCTTACAACGGCAAATGTTTCAAATGAAGCAGGCATTACTAAGAAGTTTTACACCTCATTATCCAACGCATTAAGCGGAACGAATGAAATTATTCCTGCAACAACACATATTTCAGGATCAACAGAAGTTTTTGTAAGGATCACAGGAACAAACGGATGTTTTATTATTAAAAAAATTACGCTAAAGGTATTACCTCCCGTTAAATCATCTATTTTAAAAGATAAAATCATTTGTATTGATGAAAGAACAACATTGGATGCAGGTTCTGGATTTGACGGATATGAATGGAGCACGGGAGCTACAACATCATCTATTACAAATGTTGCAGTAGGAAACTATTGGGTTCTTTTAAAAACAGGAAAATGCTATACTTTGCAAAATGTAAATGTAAAAAAGGCAAATACTCCGGTGATTTCAACCATTGATATTACCAATAATACAATCACTGTAAATGTTTCAGGAGGAACAGCACCTTATAAGTTTTCATTAGACGGTCTCAACTGGCAGGACTCTAATGTATTTACCGGGCTTCCAAGAGGCGAAGTAAAAGTTTTTGTAAAAGATTATTACAATTGCCAACCTACCGAAGTTCAGATTACCGTACCGAATCTTATTAATGCAATTACGCCAAACGGAGATAATGTAAATGACTTCATCGATTACAGCGCTCTTGCTTATAAGAAAAATCTTGTCTTTACAGTATATGACAGATATGGAAACATGAAATATCAGGCTGACAAATTTAGAAATTACACCTGGGACGGAACTTCCGGAGGTAAAAAATTGTCAACAGGTACTTACTGGTACACCATCACATGGACTGAAAGCGACAATACACAGACCAAATACAATGGCTGGGTATTGGTAAAAAACAGAGAATAATTTATACTAAGCACCACTATATCTATGTGGTGCTTTTTAAATTTTGAATTTCTCAACCCTATTATTAAAAACATACCTTTTAATAATGACTCATGATGTACTCTATTGCTACTTCTAAGCTTTAGATCTCACTATTTAAAATAAAAAAACCGATAATTTTACCAAACAATAAATCTCTAAGTTAAAAATGAAGAAAGTTTTACTCCTCAGTTTTTTGTTCGTTTTATCAATCATCAACTCAGATTTTACAGCACAAACTTACCAGCTTACCGGAAGTCCTGTAATTAATACTACTGGATGGGATATTGTTCCGTCAGCTTCTGCAACAAGTGATTTTGTACAGCTTACAGCAGACCAGACCAGCCAGTTTGGTGCTATTAAACTGTCCAACCCGATCAACCTAAAATATTGCGATAAATGGAAAGTTGAATTTGATTTTAGAATTGACGGAAACGGAACAACCTCTTACGGAAGAGGTGATGGTCTTACATTCTGGTACCTATCCAATCCTCCTACAGGATTTACTACCGGTGGCGGACTTGGAATTCCTGCCAACGCAAACGGATTAATGGTTGCATTTGATATATTCAATAACAGTACGGAAGGACAAATGAGTAAGGTTCACCTTCTGTATGGGACGAATAATGTTCCTGCCGGAAGTCCGAACATCGAATATAACATGACCGCAAACAGCACCTTTCATTCACCGGATCTGAACCCTACACAACCTTTCGTGGGAGCAACTTATAAACACGTGGAAGTAAATGGAGAAGTAGATCCTGCTAATATTAACAATTGGAAAATTCAGATAAGAATAGACGGCGTTATAATTGTAGACGATTCTTTTGCTCCTTCGGGCGGTGCAATCGGTATGACACAGGGATATTTCGGTTTTTCTGCTGGTACAGGAGCTGCGAGCGCAAGACATTCAATAAAAAATGCGAAGATTTTCATCGATAAAGTTCCAATTCTACAGTCTACAATTACACCTTTTGTTTGTACAAACCCGGCAACCGGAAATGGGTTTATTGATTTAACATCTTATGCAAATCAGTTTGTAAATAATCCTTCAAATTACATCATCACTTATTATGTATTAGGAAATCCTACTCCAATTGCTTTCCCGAACAATTTTCAATATTCAGGAAATACAACAATTACAGTGGTGGTAAAAGATCCTACCTCTACGCTTTGTGATAATGGTGACGGAAGAATTGTATTAAATCCGAGTCCTTTTGCTGCAGATGATGCTACAATAACCGCTTGTAATAACAATAATGAAGGACTGGCTTACTTCGACCTTAGCACCGCCGCAGTCACCACACAACCCGGGGTAACGAAAAAGTATTACCCTACTTTGGCAAATTTAAATGCAGGTACGGGAGAAATTCTGAACTGGTCAAATTACCCTTCAGCAGCCGGAGGTACCGTACACGTGAAAGTTACTACCTCACAAGGATGTACGGATAATGCAGTTATTACATTAAACCACTATCCTGTAGTTACGGTAAATGATGCAACTTTAAGAAGCTGCTTCCTTGAAAACAATGTTTCGATGGGAACATTCAATCTTACCAATGCACCTGTAACAACGCAGACAGGGGTTACAAAAAATTACTATCCGTCTTTACAGGATGCCATTAATGGAACCAATGAGATTACACCTCCGCAACCATACACTGCTCCAAGCGGTGTTGTTTACATCAAAGTAACCGATGCAAACGGATGTTATGCAATTGCTAAAGTGACACTGACTGTCATCCCACCGGTTTATTCAGAAATCTTAAAAGATAAGATTATTTGCATCGAAGATAAAACCACATTGGATGCAGGTACAGGATTCGATGCTTACGAATGGAGCACGGGAGAAACCACACAGACAATTTCGAATGTTGGTGTAGGAACATATTGGGTAAAGCTGAAAACAGGAGATTGTACCGTGAAGCAAGATGTAAAAATATTTGCATCAGAACAGCCAGTCATTACATCAGTTGACGTATCTGCTACAACAATTACAGTGTATGCAAACGGCGGAACACCAGCTTACCAATATTCTTTGGATAATGTAAACTGGCAGGACTCTAATGTGTTTACAAATATCTCAAGGGGAATTCATAAAGTTTTTGTAAAAGATGCTTACGATTGTGAGCCTATGGTAGTAGATGTAACAGTACCAAATATTATTAATGTAATTACACCAAACGGCGATGGTCGCAATGATGTCGTAGACTATTCTGCTTTAGGCAATAAGCTTAATTTAGTCTTTAACATTTACGATCGTTACGGAGCAAAACTTCATCAAGGAGACAAAACCAATCAGTATAAATGGGACGGAACCGCAAACGGAAGAAAAGTTCCTACAGGAAGCTACTGGTATTCTGTAACGTGGAATGAAAACAACAAAACCAAAACTCCTGTAAAACTTACAGGTTGGATTATGGTAAAAAACAGAGAATAATTTTTTTTCATACTATACTTAATTTTTTTGAATCACTTCCTTCGGGGAGTGATTTTTTATTTAGAAAATTTACAAATAGATATTTTACTTAAAACAACCTTTATTCGGCATCAATTCTTAAATTTGTCTTATGAATTATTTGGAAGCTTTAAGCAGAAGATATTCTGTAAAAAAATTTAATCCTGATTTTATTATTCCTCAGGAAGCTCTTCTCAGCATTTTAGAGTCTGGAAAACTGGCGGCAAGCTCTTTGGGATTGCAGCCTTACAAAATATTGGTGGTAGAAAGCAAAGAGATGAAAGAAAAACTGATTCCTGCATTTTACAATCCATCGCAGATTTCCACCTGTTCACATTTGGTAGTCATTGTTTCAAAAAAACTGATTGAAGAAAATTATATCAATGGCTATTTCAATCACATTTCCGAAGTACGAAATATTGAACTCGGGAAGCTTGATCTTTTTAAAAACAGCATCAATCAGCACGTCAGCCAGAAAACCGAAGACGAACTTTTCAACTGGGCAGAAAAACAATCTTACATTGTTTTAGCTAATCTGATGTATGCTGCAGCTATAGAAAATATCGACACTTGCCCGATGGAAGGTTTCAGACAGGATTTAATTGAAGAGATTTTGGATATTGATCATAATAGAGAAAAAGTGACCGTTACGTTGGCTTTAGGCTACCGTTCTGAAGAAGATCATTTCCAACACATGAAAAAAGTAAGAAAACCAAACGAAAAATTGTTTAAATTTATTTAATATTTAGACAATTGTCTTAAAGCAAAACTATGATAAAAGCGGATGTATTAGTGATTGGTTCCGGGATTTCCGGATTATCTTATGCCATAAAAGTTTCCGAACAGTTTCCCGATGCCAAAATAATCATTGTAACAAAATCTGACGAAGACGAAAGCAATACCAAATATGCACAAGGCGGTTTAGCTGTCGTTACCGATTTGAAAAATGATAATTTTCAGAAGCACATCGACGATACGATGAGAGCCGGAGACGGCGAAAGCAAGCTTGATGTTGTTGAAATGGTTGTGAAAGAAGCACCTGCAAGATTTAACGAAATCGTTGAATGGGGCGCAAATTTCGACATGAAAAACGGAAAATTTGCCTTAGGAAGAGAGGGAGGTCATACCGAAAACAGAATTGTACACCACAAAGACATCACCGGTTTTGAAATCGAAAGAGCCTTACTCGAAACCGCAAAAAGCAGCCCTAATATTGAAATTCTCGATCATCACTACGTAATCGACATTATCACACAACACCATGTTCCGGGAAAAGCACTGAATGAAGGCGAAATCAATTGTTACGGAGCTTATATTTTAGATGAAAAATCTAAATCTATCAAAAAAATCACTTCCAAAATTACTTTAGCAGCAACAGGCGGAGCAGGACATGTTTATAAAAACACCACCAATCCGACCATTGCAACCGGAGACGGAATTGCTTTCGTAGCCCGTGCAAAGGGTAAAGTAACCAATATGCAGTATTATCAATTTCATCCGACAGCTTTATACAGCAAAATCGATGGAATGTTGTTTTTAATTTCCGAAGCAGTTCGTGGCGACGGCGCAAAATTAAGAACCAAAAGAGGCGAAAAATTCATGCATAAATACGATGAAAGAGAAGAATTAGCTTCAAGAGATATCGTTGCAAGAGCCATTGATGCCGAAATGAAAATCACAGGAGACGAATATGTCGGCTTGGATTGCAGGGAAATGGATCATGAAAAGTTTTTAGAGCATTTTCCGAATATTTATAAAAAATGTAAAGATGAGGGAGTTGATCCTTTTACCCAACTGATTCCTGTAGTTCCGGCTTGCCATTATCTGATGGGCGGAATTGAAACCGATAAAGACGGACAATCTTCTATCAATAATCTATTTGCCGTTGGTGAATGTACAAACTCAGGATTACACGGAGCGAACAGATTGGCCTCCAACTCATTATTGGAAGGTCTTGTTTTCGGTCACAACGCTGCAATGAAAACGGTAGAATTATTAAAAGAAAACAACTTCAATTTTGATGATCTAAAAGCTGTTCCGGAATGGAATGAAGAAGGAATGAAAATCATCGATGAAATGGTCATCGTTTCTTACCTCAGAAAACAGCTTCAGGAAATGATGAGCGATCTTGTAGGAATTGTGAGAAGCAACCGAAGACTGAAAATGGCACTTCAGAAACATGCAGAAATTGCAGCTGCCGTTGATGAAATTTACCACTACTCTATTCTTTCGCCCCAACTTTCAGAATTAAGAAATTTAACAACCGTTGCGCATCTGATCATTACCCAATCAATGGAAATGACTCAAAATAAAGGTGCATTTTACAACAAAGATTTAGTTCAGGCATAATTGATTATTATTAAAAAATCCTAAAAACGTCAGATTTAGAATTTATATTAAATTTGAATATGCTACAAAAAAGCAATGAACAATATATCCGTTGGATTTTAGATTTAAAACAAAAAATTCAGCAAAGCCAGATCAAAGCCGCCATTCAGGTGAATTCTGCTCTGATAGAAATGTATTGGGATTTAGGAAAGGAAATTTCCGAACGAAATTTTGAGAATACGTATGGCTCCGGCTTCTTTTCACAATTAAGTAAAGATTTACGTACAGAATTTCCTGAAATAAAAGGTTTTTCTGAAAGCAATTTAAAATACTGCAAACGATTCTATCTGTTTTATAATCAAGACAATGAAAATCGTCACCAACTTGGTGACGATTTATTAGAAAGTCTTTTTTTAATTCCTTGGAGGCATCATGTAGAAATATTAACTAAATGTAAAAACACTCAAGAAGCTCATTTTTATATCAAAAAAACCATAGAAAATGGTTGGAGCAGAGCAGTTTTATTGAATATGATCTCCGGTAATCTTATTGAAAGCCAAGGAAAAGCAATTAATAATTTTTCAAAGACATTGCCTGATTACGAAAGCGATCTGATCCGTGAAACATTGAAAGACCCATATATTTTTGATTTCATCAATATTACAGAGAACTATAAAGAAAGGGAATTAGAAAATGCTCTGACAGAAAATATCTCTAAGTTCCTGATAGAATTGGGAAACGGCTTTGCATTTGTAGGAAAACAGGTTGAAATTTCTATTGGCAACCAATCTTTTTTTATTGATCTACTATTTTATCATATTAAACTAAAAAGATATGTAGTAATAGAACTGAAAACCGGGCATTTTGAACCTGAATTTGCCGGAAAGCTTAATTTCTATGTGACCGCTGTTGATAAACAATTGCGAGATGAAAACGACAATGCAACAGTTGGGATGATCATCTGTAAAGACAAAAATGAAATTATTGCAGAATATTCTCTAACTGATCTTCACAAGCCATTAGGAATTTCTTCCTATGAGCTGAAAAAAGTATTACCCGAAAACCTTAAATCTCATCTTCCGTCAATAGAAGAAGTCGAAAACGAATTAAAAAAATTACAATAATGTAATCGTCGTGATTCATAAACACAAAAGCAATTAAAAAGCTGCGATTACGCATGACCTTAAAAAATCTCCACATATGAAAAGACCAAGCTACGCCACAGATAAAGTTTTAAAACAATTCATCAAAAATGCTTTGGAAGAAGACATTCAGGATGGCGATCATTCTACATTGTCTACAATTCCTAAAGATTTACAGCAAAGTGCAAAGCTTCTAGTAAAAGAAAACTGCATTTTGGCAGGAGTTGAACTGGCGGAAATCATTTTCAAAACCTTCGATAAAAATCTGAAAATAGAGAATTTCATCAAAGACGGTGAAATGGCAAAAGTTGGCGACATTGCTTTTATCGTTACAGGAAGTGCAAGATCAATTCTTTCAACAGAAAGGCTGGTTCTTAATTGCATGCAAAGGATGAGCGGTATTGCTACCTTAACCCATGATTGGGATTCGAGATTAATTGGTTCAAAAACAAAACTTTTAGACACCAGAAAAACGACTCCGAATTTTAGGGTTTGCGAAAAATGGGCAGTCGCAATCGGCGGCGGAACCAATCACCGATACGGACTTTACGATATGATTATGCTGAAAGACAACCATATTGATTATAACGGAAGCATTACCAATGCTGTAAAAATGGCAAAAGATTATGTGAAGAAATCGAAGAAAAAACTCAAAATCGAAGTCGAAACAAGAAATCTCGAAGAAGTACAGGAAGCTATCAATGCAAAGGTCGACAGAATCATGCTTGACAATATGGATGTTGCTACAATGGCTAAAGCCGTTAAACTAATTAATGGTTCTTGCGAAAGTGAGGCGTCTGGTGGAATTACAAGAGATCAATTGAAGGATATTGCTGCTACCGGAGTCACTTATATCTCTGCTGGAGCATTGACTCATTCTGCAGAAAATATAGATTTAAGCTTAAAAGCTGCTATGTAATACATTATATTTTTAATAAAAACACATGTACTTTATTAAAAATATAACAATATGATTTTTTTCACTGTAAAATTGACAATTTTCAATTGTTTCTGATTTCCAAGTAGTTACACGTTATTTGTAATCAATAAAAATTAACATTAAGTTAATAATAGTTAAAGTTTATTTGTCGAATTTTGCATAAAATTTAATTCTAACTATTACTTACGATTATGAAATTAATCAACAAATCGATGCTAACTGCGATAATTACATTATCAACAGCTAGTGTTTATTATGCACAACAGGTTCAGGATACAGCTGACACCAGGTCAAAAGATATTGAAGCTGTTGTTCTTACAGGTGTTGCCGATATCGCGAAAGATAGAAAAACACCGGTTGCAGTTTCTACAATTAAAGAAGCACAAATCGTTGAAAGATTAGGGAATCAGGAATTCCCTGAAATTTTGAAATCCACGCCTTCAATCTACGCTGCAAAAGGCGGAGGAGGTTTCGGTGATGGTCGTATGAATATCCGTGGTTTTGATACCAACAACCAAGCTGTAATGATTAATGGTGTTCCTGTAAACGGAATGGAAGATGGTGCAGTTTATTGGAGTAACTGGTTAGGATTATCAGACGTAACTTCTGCAATGCAGGTACAGAGAGGTTTGGGATCTTCAAAATTAGCCATTGCTTCTGTAGGAGGAACGACAAATATCATTACAAGAGCAGCAGACAAGAAAAAAGAAGGAAACGTATTCTTAGGAGTTGGTAATGATGGCTACTTAAAGACTCTATTTTCTTATAATACAGGTAAATCTGCAAAAGGTTGGTCAACTTCATTCTTAATGGCTAGAACTGCAGGAGCAACTTATATTGACGGATCTGATTTCGAAGCTTACAACTATTATTTTGCTTTAGGTTATCAGCCAAACGAAAAGCATGATTTCCAATTTACATTTACAGGCGCACCACAATGGCATATGCAGAACTTCCAAAGTTCAATTGCAAACTTCATTAAATATGGTGAAAATGGTGAGCCAAACAGAAGATACAATTCAAACTGGGGATATATGAATGGAGATATCATGTCTCAATCAATCAATTTCTACAGCAAACCGGTTGCATCAGTTAACTGGGATTGGAAAATTTCTGAAAGATCAAAATTATCTTCAGTTCTTTACGGATCTTGGGGAAGAGGAGGTGGAACAGGTGTTATTGGAAGTATCAATGGTACAAACATCAACAGCTTACCTAAAACAGCCGATGGTTTGATTAGATTCGATGATATCCAAGCATGGAACCAAGGACAAAATGTAATTTGGGATCCTGCAGTAGCAAATAACACTGGTATCAACAAAATAAATGCAACTCCAGGTGTAGCAACCAGAAACAATGGATTAGCAAGAAGAGCTAGTATCAATTCACACGATTGGTATGGTTTATTATCAAACTTTCAACACAAATTCAATGAAAACTGGAATTTCTCAGGAGGAATTGATTTAAGATATTATTATGGTTATCATCCAGGTGTTTTAACAGATCTTTGGGGGAATAACAGGTATATTGAAAAAGATGATATGAACAATCCTGGAGGATATGATGTTACTCTTGTACAAAGTCCTACTCCTTCTGCAAATCCTTTCGTAAAAACAGTTAAGGACAAAGGCCAGATTGTTTACAGAAACTATGACGGTGAAGTATTGTGGGGAGGACTTTTCGGACAAATTGAATATTCAAAAGATAAAGTTTCTGCGTTCGTTCAAGGATCGGTTTCAGAACAAGGATATAAAAGAATTGACAACTGGTTGAAGGATGGTGTTATTCAACAGGGACAAGCTGTTACACAAAAAACAGACACTAAATTTCTTTTTGGATTTAACGTGAAAGCTGGAGTTAACTATAATATTGACGATCAACACAATGTTTTTGCAAATGTTGGTTATTATGCTAAACAGCCACTTTTCAATTCTGTTTTCAACTCACCGCTTGCTCCTGCAACGGGTACAAACCCTGCTGTAAATAGTCCCGATGGAAGAGCAACTGGAAACCAGCAAATTGTGAATCCGTTATTAACTAACGAGAAAATTGCTTCAGCAGAATTAGGTTACGGATTCAGAAGCAGAATCTTTAATGCAAACGTAAACCTTTACTATACATCTTGGAAAGACAGATACCAAAGATTTACAAATTTACCAGGTATTCCTATCAATCCGGCGTTACCAGCAACAGGAACAAATGTTTATAACAGACCTTTTGCTAATTTAACAGGAATTCAGGAAATCCACATGGGAGCAGAATTTGAAGGAACTTTAAAAGTTACAGATTATTTATCTTTCAACGGAATGTTTTCAATAGGAAATTGGGAATATAAAGGAAACCCAACAGGAACTTTATATGATGAAAACGGAACTCCTATTACTTTTAATGGCAATGCAGAAGTAAGTTTTGCCTTAGACGGAGTGAAAGTTTCTGATGCGGCTCAAACGACAGCTGCTTTAGGATTTACATTAAAACCAGTTAAACAATTAAGTATTTTTAGTAACTGGAATTATTATAGCAACTATTACGGTTTAATCAATTTTGCTGATGTATATGTAAAAGCTGATGGAACAACTACAAACAACGGACGTAAAGGAGCTTTAGAATATCCAAGCTATAACTTGTTTGATCTAGGTTTATCTTATACATTTGATTTAGGTAAAAACCAAAGATTAGTTCTTACAGGTAATGTTTATAACTTATTTGATACCACGTACATTTCTGACGGAAAATCTTCTACACACGTTAAAGATTTAGCAGATTTTACTACAACTTCGACAGGTACAGCTCAGCAAAAGTATGACGCTTATATTAATAACCCAGCTAACTTCTACAAAGGTTTAGACACAAATAATACTGTTTACTTCGGATTCGGTAGAACTTGGGCAGCTTCTGTTGCGTTTAAATTCTAATAATTTACAACTTATTACATATCAAATCCCGGCTTTATCGCTGGGATTTTTTATATTTGTATACTTTAAAAATAGAAAAAATAGAAGTATGGATTTTTACAAAATTTTAATCAATGCTCATAAAGGGTTTGCTTATCTTGAACTCCTTTTGGTGGCCTTATTCATTATTGCACTTTTGGCAACCATGTTTGGTTTCAGTGGGAAAGTAAATAAATTCCTAAAGAAAACAACCCTGTTCACCATGATCTTCTTTCATATTCAGTTTTTGTTAGGGATTGTACTGTGGTTTACCTCTCCGGCTGTAAAAGCGGCTTTAGATTCTGGAACACTGATGAGCAACGCTTATTCAAGATTTCAATATGTAGAACATCCAGCTTCAATGCTTATTGCAGCAGTTTTGATGACCATCATCAATAAAAAAGTAAAATCTAATGATACCATTTCTTTAGGAATCGTATTCATGGGATTGATTGCGGTAGCATTATTCGGATATGCATTTCCGTGGGCAAGAGTCTTCGGAGCTTAATTTATATTAACTTAATTTTTTAAAACAACAATGAAAGTAGCTGTAGTAGGTTCAACAGGAATGGTTGGACAGGTTATGCTTAAAGTTCTCGAAGAGAGAAACTTCCCTATCACCGAACTAATTCCGGTAGCATCGGAAAAATCTATTGGCAAGAAGGTGAAGTATAAACAGGAAGAATTCACCATTGTAAGCATGAACGACGCTATAGCTGCCAAACCTGAAATAGCAATTTTCTCAGCAGGAGGCGGAACGTCTTTAGAATTCGCACCTCTTTTCGCTGAAGCTGGAACAACTGTAATCGACAATTCTTCCGCATGGAGAATGGATCCGACAAAAAAACTGGTTGTTCCTGAAATCAATGCTGATGTATTAACGAAAGAAGACAAGATCATTGCAAACCCAAACTGTTCTACCATTCAGTTGGTCATGGTTTTAGGTCCGTTGAATAAAAAATACGATCTTAAAAGAGTAATCGTTTCTACTTACCAATCTGTAACAGGAACGGGTAAAGCGGCAGTTGATCAGCTTAATGCAGAAATCAAAGGTGAGGATGCTGAAAAAGTTTATCCTTATCAGATCTTCAAAAATGCATTGCCGCACTGTGATGTTTTTGCAGACGACGATTACACAAAAGAAGAAATTAAATTAATGAAAGAGCCTAAGAAAATTTTAGGCGATGACACATTCAATTTAACGGCAACCGCAGTAAGAGTTCCGGTTCAGGGAGGACATTCTGAAAGTGTGAATATTGAATTTGAAAACGAATTTGATCTTGACGAAGTAAGAAAAATCTTATCTGAAACTCCGGGAGTTGTGGTAATGGATAACGTAAAAAATAACGAATATCCGATGCCTTTATATTCAGAAGGAAAAGACGAAGTTTTTGTAGGAAGAATCCGAAGAGATCTCTCGCAGCCAAAAACACTCAACCTTTGGATTGTGGCAGACAATCTGCGAAAAGGCGCTGCAACAAACGCAGTACAGATCGCAGAATACTTGGTAGAAAACAACTTAGTATAAACTAACAAAAAGAAAAAGAGTCTCCAAAAGAGATTCTTTTTTTTATCGAATAATTATTTTAGTTGGTAAAGTTGATGACTAAAACAAGTCCCGAAGGACGGCTTACTAAAGGATAGGATAAAATCCTATCAACTGAAAAAATATCTCAGATATTTGCCTTAAAAATTCTTAAACCTTAAAAGACCTGAATGGTTCAGAAATTTTTTAAAGAAAGTAATGATTACAAAGAAAATAAATAAAGACAAAGTAGGTTTCCAGAAGCTCATTGCAGTTTTCGGAATCATTCTTTTTGTCGGAAAAATTATCGCCTGGAAACTCACCGATTCCGATGCCGTATTTTCTGATGCCATGGAAAGTATCGTGAATGTGATCAGTGCTTTTATGGGTTTATATTCATTGCATCTAGCCTCAAAACCAAAAGATGAAGACCATCCTTACGGGCACGGAAAAGTAGAATTTGTAACTTCAGGTATCGAAGGAGCACTCATCGCCATCGCCGGAATTATGATCATCTACGAAGGCATCAACAGTTTGGTTACAGGAAAAGTTCTGAGCGAATTAGACTGGGGAATTGCCATCATTGCCGCAACAGCCATTATCAATTATATTTTAGGCTATATCTCCATCAAAAAAGGTGAAAAAGAAAATTCTTTAGTATTAATTTCTTCCGGAAAACACTTACAATCCGACACCATTACAACATTGGGAGTCGTCATCAGTTTAATAATTGTCTACTTTAGCAAGATCTACTGGATCGATTCTGTCGTAGCCCTATTATTCGGATTCTATATCATTTTTATCGGTTATAAAATTGTTCGAAAATCGCTTCGCGGAATTATGGACGAACAGGATCCGGAACTTTTAAACAACATCATAGACCTTTTAGAAAAAAACAGAAAAACAGAATGGATAGACATTCACAACATGAAAATCCAGCAGTTTGGCTCTTCCCTTCACATCGATGCACACATCACACTACCCTATTATTACAGCCTTCGTGAAGCCCATCAGGAAATGGAAAACGTCATTATTTTACTGGCAAAAAATACAAAAAGGACCGTAGAATTCAATTTCCATATGGATGATTGTAAAACCATTTCATGTCCTGTTTGCCAGATCATGAATTGTCCCGTCCGCGAACTCCCATTTGTAAAACGGGTAAAATGGACTCCCGCAAACGTAACAAGCATAGATAAACATACAGTCTGAGAGTTTTCAGGAGCTATTTCCGGCTTTCGCTACTCGCTTTTTCTTTGGATTTCAGCGCGGCGGCAAAGCCGCCGCGCTGAAATCCAAAGAAAAGAGCTCAGACATGCCGCTCAATCCGGGCTAATCAAAAACACAAAGATTATACAGGAAATGCAAAACTTCTATAAAAGTTAGCAGTGCTTTTATGAGCTTAAAAAAATTTTGGATTAGTCTTCAATATTTCTTACCAACATTTGCTTTCGATAATAGAACAACGGAACAATAAGAAGAAGTATCAAAGGCTGTATCACAAACCTTCTCATATAAAAAGAAAAAAGAAATCCGATCTCGAATTTTGTGAAAACACAATAAAGATAAATAGGGAAAGTAATGGCAAAAACAATGCAGATTAATGCAGCTCCCTGTAAAGTCCAGTTTTTATTTTTAAAAATAAAATGAATGATTACGCAAGAAAATAAAAGATTCAAGATAAACCGGAACAAATGACTTATAATTAAACGTCCCCATTCAAAATCAGGATATGCTGCCTGTTTATCTGCTTCGTGAAAGTAATTCAGGAACGGATCATAGAAGATACGGTCTTCAAAAATTCTCACCGAGACTAGACCTGCAACACCCAAAAGCACTAATATCCAGCTTAAGACTTTCATTTTTTTAATGCAAAAAATTTAATCCAGATCAGCCAAAGTACAACCACTGTGCCGTAAATCATAGCAGGAAACACATAGTCATGGGTCATTTTACCGTATTTCGGATAATCACTGTACACAATATTAAGTCCTGCAATTCTCAAAACATTCATAATATATAGTATCAAGAGACCAATCGCTACAAAAACGAAAGTTTTAGTTCCTTTATAAAAAGCAAAAACAAAAGAGACAAAGAGAATCATTACAGAAATAGCATTGCAACCTTCTACCATTCTGGTAACGAAGCCTGTTTTTACATGAAACCATATCTGTTGTTTAGGGACATCGTCGTAAAGAGCCGAATGAAAACCCATTGAGTTTTGCAAAAACATCACCTGATTTGCAATCATTCTGGAAAAAGGATCCAAACCAGATTCTTTAAAACTGTTAAGATAAAACTGATACGCAAACAGCAACACCAGGTAAATGATGATGAAGCGCAACAATATTCCTAAAACAGGCTTAAAGTCTTTTAACATGTTGCAAATATAACAATTCGTATGTAAATCACTATATTTGTTGGCATATTATGACTTCAGAAGACGTAAAAATATTTTTTGAAAATTATTTTGGTGAAAAATCTGTTGAATTTATCACTTTAGCTCAAAGCGGTTCTGCAAGAGTAAATTTTCTGGCTGAAAACCGCAACGCAAAATACATCATTACCTGTAACGACAATATTCCGGAAAACGAAAGTTTTCTCTACTATTCGAATGTATTTTCTGATTTGCAACTTAATACTCCGGTCATTTATTATATTTCTGATGACAGAAAAATGTATATTCAGGAATATTTAGGCAAAAAAACATTATCAGAAATCATTGCTGAAGAAGGATTGTCGGACAGAATAAAATTATTGGTAAAGCAGACACTCAGAAAACTTTTTGAACTTCAGACAAAAACCGAAGGTAAAATAGATTTCAAAAAAACTTTCGAATATGAAAGTTATGATGAACTTCCCATTATCCATGATCTTTATTATTTCAAAAATTTTGTCGCTGACGTTCTGGAATTGGAATATCACAAATCTACTTTGCTGAAAGAATTCAAAAAAATCGTTGACCTCATCGAAAATCTCGAACCGAAGGGAATCATGATCCGTGATTTTCAGGCTCGGAATATTATGGTAAATGATAACGATGACGTTTCATTTATCGATTATCAGTCGGCAATGAAAGGTCCTCTGATGTACGATGTGATTTCTTTCTTGTTTCAGGCTAAAGCCAATTTTCCGGAAGATTTTAAAAATGAAATGCTTGAATTTTATATTCAGCAGTTTCAAAACCCAGAGATTCAAAATCAACTAAAAAACTCGGTGAAACCAGTTCAGATGATGAGATTTCTGCAGGTTTTGGGAGCTTACGGTTTCCGTGGACTGATTCAAAGGAAGCAACATTTTATTTCAAGCATCGAAAAAGGCATTCAGAATATTACAGATTTTGCTGAAAATTGGGAAGAAATCATGAACTTCCCTGAGCTGAAAAAAGTGATTGGGCAATTGAATTTGGAGAAAACAAAATTGAAAATTGAGGAAATATTAAACAATTAATTTTAAAACACACTTTGTCATTCCGTAGGAATCTCAACCCTTTAAATGGAATAAAAATATTTAGATTCCTACGGAATGACAAAACTGTGAAAATTTAAATATTCAAAAAAAGTAAATAAAAAACATGCTACACATAGACATCCACAGTTTTTCATATAAAAAAGGAGGAATTCCTAAAGATGAAACCGGAAACGGTGGCGGTTTCACATTCGACTGCCGTGGGATTTTAAATCCGGGAAGAGTGGAAGAATATAAAATCCAGACCGGAAACGACATCGGCGTGCAGGAGTATCTGGAAACAAAAACCGATATGCCCAAGTTTTTAGAATTAATTAAAAGCTTAGTTTCTATTAATATCGATAATTATCTGGGAAGAGGCTTTGAGAACCTTCAGATCAATTTCGGTTGTACGGGTGGACAACACAGATCGGTATATTCGGCCATAAAAATTGCTCATTTTATTGAAGAAAAATATGGTGATAAAGTAGAAATCAGCCTTCATCACGATGAACAGCATCAACTTAATAATAAGCAATAAGTAATGTGTAATAAGTGATATTTTTAATATCGTTATTAATATTTATTCTCATGAATTACTCATTATCAATTACCCATTACCTATAATTATGAAGGCATTAATTTTTGCGGCCGGAAAAGGAACCCGTCTTAAACCTTTTACAGACCATCATCCTAAAGCTTTGGCCAAAGTAAACGGAATTCCGCTTTTAGAGAGGAATATCAATTATCTTAAAGCTTTCGGAATCACTGATTTCGTGATCAACATTCATCATTTTGGAGATCAGATTGTTCGTTTTTTGAAAGAAAACAACAACTTCGGCTGTAAGATTGAAATCTCCGATGAATCTAATGAACTTCTGGAAACCGGAGGCGGCCTGATTTTTGCTAAAGAATTCCTCAATCATGGAGAAGATTTCCTGATCATGAACGCTGATATTCTGACGAATATCAACATCAATGATTTTGTGAAATACCATAAAGAAATTAAAGATTTTGTTACCTTAGCGGTTTCAGACAGAGAAAGTTCGAGAAAACTGCTGTTTAATGATGATTTGGTTTTACGTGGATGGCTCAATGTACAAACCGGCGAACAGCGTCTTGCAGAATTCAACAAGGGATTCAGACCTCTTGCTTTTAGCGGAGTGCACTGCATCAATCCTGTGATTTTTGATAAGATTAAAAGAACGGGAAAATTTTCTGTGATGGAAGAATATCTGGATCTGATGCAGACCGAAAAAATTCATGGCTTTGTGCATGAAAGCATTTTGGTAGATGTAGGAAGACCGGAATCTGTGATTGAAGCAGAGAAATATTTTAAATAATTTAGGATGAGCATTGAAGGAATACGAGACGAAAGTATAGAAAATATAGAACCGGATATCAACGAAACAAAGCTGCATAACAGTTTAAGAGAAAAAACCTGGGACGAAACCATTACCAAAGACAGCTGGATGGTTTTCAAAGTAATGGCGGAATTTGTAGACGGTTACGAAAAGATGGCAAGAATAGGACCTTGTGTTTCTATTTTCGGTTCAGCAAGACTAAAGCCTGAAAGCAAATATTACCAGATGGCGGTAGAGATTGCCGAAAAAATCACTAAAATTGGTTTCGGAGTGATTACAGGAGGCGGTCCCGGAATTATGGAAGCCGGAAATAAAGGCGCTTTCAACGCTCAGGGAAAATCTATCGGATTAAATATCGACCTACCTTTTGAACAACACTTTAATCCTTACATCAATAAGATGTACTCATTAAATTTTGATTATTTCTTTGTAAGGAAGGTAATGTTCGTAAAATATTCGCAGGGCTTTATCGTGATGCCGGGTGGATTTGGCACCCTAGATGAGTTTACAGAAGCGCTTACGCTAATTCAGACCAACAAAATAGGACGTTTTCCGATTGTTCTGGTTGGTACAGAATTCTGGAGTGGTTTACTCGACTGGTTTAAAGAAACTTTACTTCATGAAGGAATGATCTCTGCAGACGATCTTGATCTTTACCGTGTGGTAGATACGGCTGATGAAGCAGTTGCACACATTAAGGCTTTCTATGACAAATATTCTGTAAACGTTAATTTTTAATTGGCACTAAATTTGACCCAATCTATTTAGCAAAATGCTGTAAATTTATAAATTGAGATGAAAAAAATTTTATATGTATCGAGTATTTTTACATTTTTAATAATGATGAGCTTCACGGTTTTTGACTTCTTTTCTTCGATGACGAAGGTTGACTATGTCGACGGAAGCAAAACACTGAAGTTTACAACGAAGATGAATACCAGTCATATTTCTGATGCTATAAAGATCAACAGAAATACTGCCGGTTTTGAAGCCGAAGTAAAAAAATATGTAAATAGTAACTTTGACGTATTTGTAAATGGTTCTCCCAAGAATTTAACATTCACCGGAAGTCAGGTAAGCGGAGAAACAGTTTGGGTATATTTTGAAACAGGAGGTGTTTCTGACATCAACAGTCTAAAAATAAAGAACACGATACTTTTAAGCGCATTTCCTAAGCAGATTAATCTTGTGAATATTGCTTATAAAGGAAATCTGAAAACGATGAATTTTCAGCGCGGAAAAGAGGTAAATGAGGTTTCTTTCTAAAAGAATTTTAATTTAAATTATATAACAACCATTGCTTTTGCAGTGGTTTTTTTATTTTAATATCCGAATAGATTTAATTTTAATATTTTTAATTAAATGTAGCGCTCCTACGGAGCGCAATGTAAATGCATTCTTAATTTTTCTACACAGATATTGCTCCGATGGAGCAAGGAATATTATACTTTAGACAATCAAAAATAAATACATTGTGCATTTACCCATTTATACCAAAAAAGACGAACATTTCTGTCCGTCTTTTTTATTTTACAAGTATCAATTATTATTGACCTTTAATTTTGAAATCATCAACTTCCCATGTTGCCGCTGCAGAAGATGTTGAAGTATATTTAAATGCTATTCTTACATTTTTACCTAAGAACGCTGATAAGTCTACATTTCCTGAGCTTACCCAATCTCCGAATGCTGCTGTATTTGTATCAAGAGCAGCAGGTAAAGCAACCCAAGTCGTTGTAGCAGGGTTTCCTGTGTAATTTTCTGTAGCATAAACCTGAAGAGCAGGTCCTGAGTATCTCACGTCAGTTGTGAAGCTTACAGCAGCCTTTGTTTTTCCTGCTAAACTTACTGTTTTTGAGATCAGCCAATCTTCATTTGCTACACTTCCCAATGGAGCACTCATTACTGCATAGTAATTGGTTCCGTTACCTTGGTTAGAAGTATTCCAAATCTGAGTACCTGCAACGTTTACGGTCGTCCAGTCTGTACCAAAACCACCTGCAGCAAAATCATCTTTGTATAATACAGGAAGTGGTGTGTAAACTGAACCATCACATCTTGGATCATCCAAATCTGCACCCAAAACATCAGTAATCCATAGCTGATAAGTACCATTAAAAATACTTAGAATACCATAAACATCTCCTTTTCCACCTTCGATTACCTGACCTGCAAAATCTGCGAAATTACTGGTTCTCAATATAACTTTGTTACCTGAACAGTCTTCTAAAGTTCTGTTGGTAACCGCTCCTGATGCGTACACTTTTTCTAAATCTCCAGCGATAAACTGAAGGTTTTTAATTTTAATCCATCTACCTACATCTGCAGCAGTAAATTGGTTAATCATTTTCTCAGTAGAAGTAACTGCAGTAATTGGCTTTTTAGAATCAAAGAAATATTTATAGACATCAGCTTCTGCAATTCTACCAACTGCTCCACTGAATGGAGTTCCCAACTGAATTTCGCCTGAAACAGCTCCTACATATAAGTTTTTAAGTTTTACATAAACTTCTTTACCTACAACAAATCTAGGATCGTTGAACATATCAGCTTTATCGATATTAATTCTGATACCTCCTGTTGCATCTTCAACATAGATATATTTGAAAAGGTTACCTGATTTATCGTTTGCCGTTACTTTAGCTTTAAGAACAAAATCACCTGTAATCAATGTAAGTGGACTTGTTGCCAATTGCTTAACTTCAGCAACTGTTTTCTGAGTTAATCCGTTATCACTGTACTCACAAGGGTTTGATGCAATACCGTCGATTCTCGGGAATTTAGTCATCTCAAGATCAGTAACCTTGTTGATGTACATTTGGTAAGTGCTATTGAATTTGCTGTAAATACCAACAAATTTACCGTTTCCTGAAGGAAGAATCTGATTGGCAAATGATGCATAACCACTGTTTCTTACAACTCTAGTTGTCGTTGTTGTATTATCTCTGATGATTCTGTCCACAGTAACACCATTGGGAGCAAAGTTTGTACATAAGATTCTGTTGTCGAATTCTGCATTATCCATCTGAATCAAACATCCGATATATTGATCGTTTGCAGAAACCATCTGTAAAGAAGTCATTTTCTTAGGAACAATATTTTCTCTGATCGAACATGATCTGAAAATTCTTGCCGGCACAAGTTTCTCAGGAATTCTTGATACGGAAGTTGCCGGTGTTTCAGTTCCGGTTTTTACGCCTAACTGAACAACTCCACCATAAGTTCCTAAAGCCAAACCGGCCAATTTAATATAGATCTTAGATCCCTGAGGATAGTTTGTATAATTACTTACCGCATCTACACTAATTACGAAACCTTGTGTAGGATTTTCAGCCTTATCTTGAATATAAATTGTCTTATAGATATTTCCCGTTTCATCAGTAGAAGAAACATATCCTTCAACAATATCAGTGGAATTGTCTGGAAAAACAAAAGCTGCAGTTGCAGTAGGAGCAAATTTAGCTCTCAGTTGAGTAAGCGTCATTGTAGCAGTAAGATCTGCACACTGATAACCATCAACGTTTGGCTCATCATATTTATCATCATGCACACAACCTGTAATTACAAGTGCAGCAAAGATTGCGAAAATATATTTTAAAATTGAATTATATTTTTTCATTATTACTTTGTTTTAGAATCTTAAATAAACATTTGTAAAGAACGTAATTCCTCTATCATACCAAAGTTTTGGTCCAAAATGAGGTGTTTCTCTTTGAGACTCCTCAAGAAGTTGCGGGAAATTAGCCGCTCTACCTTGTTCGAAACCACCCGTTACATAATTTCTATTATTCAGAATATTATTTACAGATACACTGATTCCCATTCTGTATTTGCCGATTAGGAATGATTTTCCGGCATTGGCATTTAACATGAACTGATCATCAAATTTAGTTTGCGCCGTCAATTGCTGAATCAACTCAGGACTTGCGCCTGCATATGTATCATTTGTTCCCGGATCTGTATACATTGAAGCTGTTTTATTTAATGCTGAAAAATCAAGATACTGATCCATTAAATAATTTGCAGATGCACCTACCCACCAATATTTAGGTGAATTGTATTTTAAACCAAATGAAAATGCTTTTTGTGGAGTTCCAGCTACTTTATAATCTTTGATGTTTGCCTTACCATAGCTTCTGAAATCATTTAAATCATCAAATGAGTACACATCTGGACGGTTTGTATATTTATATTCACCAATACTTGCAACCCCTGTTGCGTTTAATGTTGGGGTAATTTTCACATCAAAACCAAGTTCTGCGCCTATATATCTCTTATCAACACCTGTCATCGCTTCATTAATTAAGGTATTCATAGACCCTGTTTGATCAGCTACTACGGCATAATATCTTGAAATTTCTGTAGAATTACTTACTGTAGTATAATAACCTGATAATCTTAATTTAAGAATCTGACCTCTCATGATATAGCTTAAATCATTAGAGTTGATAATTTGATTTTTAACTCCTGGAGTTAAATAATCTACAGCTCTAGGATTAATGTATAATTCATTTAAAGTCGGAGCTAAGCTAAAGAATGTCCCATTATAAACAATAAAGTTCTTACCATTGATTTTGTAAGTCACTTTCCCTTTTAGACCTGCATCTAAAGCATCATAGATTGCACTTTTGCCTTTAGAATTATTTTGTAAAATTAAAATACCGCTTTTGTAATCTCCTTCTCTCTGGGATTCAGAATAAGAACTGAAAATAGATGCTACGATATTAAATTTATTGAAATCGACCTCTGATGAAATATTTAATGAGTAATGATTTTTAGTTAGCTCATAAGAATATTGTGTTCTGTCACCAACTTTCACAGTAAAGTTAGGATCATCTACATTGTACTGTACATCATTGTTAAAAGCATTTCGGTTAAATGCAAAATCTGCACCTAATAAATCTTTTATCCTTCTAAAGTTATCAGACTTCAAATTCTGATAATTAAAGTTGATATTTAATTTCCAATTATCTTTTAGTCTTGTATCAAAGTGAGATGCAAAATTGAAAGTTTTATCTCTATTTACGTCCTCCACCAAAGTATAAACAGCTCTTTTTCCTTTTATTGTTTTTGGAGTTCCATCCGGATTTATACCAATTGTATAAGTTTCGACAGGAATGTTGTTATTTTGAGAATATAAACTCGTCCAGTCAATTTGAGACTTCTCTCTAAATTCATCAGCTGTTACAAGTCCATAACTTGGTAGATTCCTATAATAGGTTGGGTTCGGATCTTTTCCGCGGAACCAGTCTAATCTGCTTCTTGCATCGCTTCCGATTTGATAAGAAACCGTATTTGTCCAGTTTGAGTTTTTTCCGATTTTTAAATAATCAGTAAGCATAAACATCGGTTCAAATACTTTTCTGATTCTTGAATTTCTTTTCTCACCATCTTGCCATCCCCAATATGAATTGTAGTCTTTACCCATGATGTCGTAAACTTCCTGAGTATTCGGTGAATTTGAAGCTCTGTATGTGGGGGAACCGAAACCAGTAAAGTTAATAGAGTGTCTCTCGCTGAATTTTTTCTCAACCGATGCAAAATATGCATAAGCATCCTGATAAACTCCATCAATAATTGCCTGATCTCCCCATCTTCTGCTTCCTGAAACAGTAAACGCCCAACCATTTTTACTCATTCCGGAAGAATACGTTGCCATTGCTCTGTGTAAATAGCTTCTGTTGGTGAATGAATACGCTAATGAAGTCTGTTTTCTGTAAGAAGATGCTCTTGTATTATAATAAACCACACCTCCCAAATTACCGAATGTGTATTCTGAAGGAGTGATGTTATCTACATTTTCGTAAGGATATCTTGTCACATCGTTCAAACCACCCCAGTTGCTGAAGTCGATTCTTCCGTCATCATTTTTAGACATAGAAACCCCGTTGAATAAAACATCTTCAAAACGATTGTCTACCCCTCTCGGTCTGAACCAGTAAGCTCCCAATTCAAAAGCAGAAACATTTTGAAATGCATCTCTACCTGAACTCAAAAGCCCCACTGTAGGTTGCATTGCAGAACCTCCGTCTTCTGTATCGTTTGCAGAATCATCAATCACAACAACTCCGGCATCGCTTCCTAAACTGTTATTAAGAACAATCACACCTAAGTCTTTTCTTTTCTCATCAGCAGTTACATCAAACTCTACAATCTTAGATTCGAAGTTCGGTTTTGCAACGGTAATAAGATAATGTCCTGGCTTTAAATCTACAAACTGGAAGTAACCGATTTTGTCTGCAGTTACATCATCAACAGATTGTTCAAGATCAACCTCTGCTCTCTCTACAGGCTTACCATCCTGACCTTTAACATACGCATAAACAGTAGTTTGTGCATAGTAATAAGATGCAGGTAATAGTGTAAACAAAGAGATTAGGGATAGTTTTTTAATCATAATAAACTTATTTTTTACACCTTCTTTATTTAAGGGGCAACAAATTTAGGATTATTTTCATTAACTCAAACATTTTCTGCATTTTATTCTATTAAATATTCTTAACAAGTAAATGATATCCTAAAAAAACAGCTTCTTTATGATTGAAATCAAAAAACAGTTATTAAGATTAATTTAATATTTTATTGATGTAAATTGTGTAATTTTACCCCCTCAATTTTTTGAATATTACGATAACATGAAAAAATTCGCACTCATAATTGCAGTTTTCTGCTTTACACTTGGTTTTTCTCAGCAAAAACAGGTAAAAAGAGCGGCAGTAGCTTTTTTAAATGTAGAAAACCTTTGGGACACTATTGTTTCTGCAGATTATATTGACGGAACAGTACCGTTCTCAAATCCTAAATTCCATAGAAGTGTTCCTATTGATTCTCTTAAATATTTAGAAACTACTGAAGATTACAAAGGAGAATGGAGCAACGAACTTTTAGTAGGAAAAAAAGTTATCCGTCATCAGATTTTAGCAGATGATTTTACTGCAAATAGTAAAAAAAGATGGGGCACAAAATACTACAACCAGAAATTAGCGAACGAAGCAAAAGTAATTTCTGAGCTTGGCAGACAATATACGAATGATAATCCTGCAATCTGCGGTCTTATAGAAGTTGAAAACAGACAGGTAATTGAAGATCTTATAAAGCAGCCTGTTTTAGCAAAAAGCAATTATGGTATTGTACACTATAACTCTTATGATGCAAGAGGAATCGATATTGCTCTTATATATCAGAAAAACAGATTTGTTCTACAGAATTCTTATACCAAAGAAATCAAAGTATACAATGAAGATGGCAAAAGACAATATACAAGAGATGTTTTGGTAGCAATTGGCCTTTTAGACGGAGAAAAAATTGCCGTGTTTATGAATCACTGGCCTTCAAGAAGTGGTGGTGAAGCAGCTTCCCAACCAAGAAGAAATGCAGCTGCGGCAGTTTTAAAAGGCGAAATGGATAAATTATCTGCAGACTACCCTGGAATTAAACTAATTTCCATGGGTGATTATAATGATGATCCTGTAAGTCCGAGTTTGAAAAAATATCTTGGCGCAGTAGAAAGCCCCGAAGATTTATCTGATAAAAAACCATACTATAATTTGATGTATAAGCTTTACAAAGCTGGTGTTGCATCTTTAGCTTACAGAGATGCCCCGAATTTATTTGATCAGATTATTGTTTCCCAGAATCTGTATTCAAAAGAAAAGCTTACCCCAGCTTATACCATTTTTAAAGCAGAGATCTATGCGCCTTCTTATCTTGTTAATAAAGAAGGACAATGGAAAGGATACCCTCTTCGTTCTTGGGATGGCGACCGATTCACAGGAGGTTACAGCGATCACTTTCCCGCTGTTTCGGTTCTTCAGAAAGAATACATCAAAAAATAACAACAAAGGCACTCTATTTGGAGTGCTTTTTTCGTATAAAATCATTAACTTCGTATAAAATCACTAATTATGAAAAATTTTTTCGTTCTAATAGTTTTGATCATTATTCCATTAAAATTATTTGCGCAAAACAATCCTACAAACAACAAGCAAGATTATGTAATAAAAGCTGAGAAAAATGATGATGGAGAATGGGATTTAATTGTTATTGACACAGAATTCTATTACTTTATAAACTCAATAGCACGACCAATAAATTATTACCAAGAGTCTTACTTAAAAAGTAGAAATGCTTCGCTGGTTAATATATGGAATTCTTATTACCGTACCGGCAAGTATCGTGATATAATTGAGTCCTTAATAGATTATAATCCAAAAGAAAACTATGGAATTAAATTCGAGTATAAATTATATCAGATTTTTGTTTATGTTCATTGGAAGTATAAATTGAGGCTAAATGGAATTCAATCAAGCGATGTATTCGGTTAACAAAAAAAGGTTCAGAAAATTCTGAACCTTTTTTATTGTTTATTACAAATGAAGATTATTTGTTGAATAATTCTTCTACTTTATCCCAGTTTACAACATCGAAGAATGCTGTAACATAATCAGGTCTTCTGTTTTGGTAGTTTAAATAATAAGCATGCTCCCAAACATCCAATCCTAAAACCGGAGTTCCTTTTGTATCAGCAACCGGCATTAAAGGATTATCTTGGTTCGGAGTAGAAGTTACAGAAACCGATCCGTCTTCATTTTTTACCAACCAAGCCCATCCTGAACCGAATCTTGTTTTTGCAGCATCAGAAAAATCATTTTTGAATTTTTCGAAACCACCATAATTGTCTATAGCGGTTTTTACACCTCCTACAGGCTCTTTGCTTCCACCAGGAGTTAAAATTTCCCAGAATAGCGTGTGGTTGAAGTGACCTCCACCATTATTTCTTACAGCAGGTTTTTCAACACCTGTTCTGCAGATTTCTTCAATCGACAATCCGTCAAGATCAGTTCCTTCGATTGCTTTATTTAAATTGTCAACATACGCTTGGTGATGTTTTGAATGGTGAATCTCCATTGTTTTTGCATCAATTGTCGGCTCTAAAGCTTCGTAAGCATATCCTAATTTTGGTAATTCGAATGACATAAGTTTTATTTTTAATGTTATGATTCAAATTTAGCCAATATTCAAGCCAACTTCAAAAATTACGGATTATTTTAATAAATCTTTAACATTGATAATAACAAAAACTTCGGCAAAACATATTTATGATCGTTGTTTAGTTAAATTTAAATCAATTTAGAGTTAATATCATGTTTAAATTTATTTTTACTAATTATAATTTTAAACAAACAAAAAGCAGCCAAAATATGACTGCTTTGTATTTATATCTGAAATCAATAAGATTATTTATTCATCGACATCAAAAACTCTTCGTTATTTAGAGTTCCTCTGATATTTTTGTTTACAAATTCCATTGCTTCAATAGGATTCATTTCAGAAAGATACTTTCTTAAAATCCACATTCTCTGCGCAGTAACTTCATCCATTAATAAATCATCACGACGGGTACTTGAAGAAACCAAGTCGATTGCAGGATAAATTCTTCTGTTGGCAATTTTTCTGTCCAATTGAAGCTCCATGTTTCCGGTACCTTTGAATTCCTCAAAAATAACTTCATCCATTTTAGAACCTGTGTCAATTAAAGCGGTTGCAATAATCGTTAAAGATCCGCCACCTTCAATTTTTCTCGCCGCTCCGAAGAATCTTTTCGGTTTGTGAAGTGCATTGGCATCAACACCACCAGAAAGTACTTTTCCGGAAGCCGGAGTCACTGTATTGTAAGCTCTGGCTAATCTTGTAATAGAATCCAAAAGAATCACTACATCATGACCACACTCTACCATTCTCTGAGCCTTTGCCAATACCAGATTCGCAACTTTTACGTGCTTATCAGCAGCTTCATCAAAAGTAGAGGCAATAACTTCTGCATTTACGCTTCTTTCCATGTCGGTAACTTCTTCCGGACGTTCGTCTATCAAAAGAACCATCATATAGACTTCAGGATGATTGGCTGCAATAGAATTGGCAATATCTTTCAGCAACATTGTTTTACCGGTCTTCGGCTGTGCAACAATCATCGCTCTTTGTCCTTTCCCGATAGGTGCAAATAAATCTACAATTCTTGTTGACATTGTAGAATTATCTCCTGATAAATTAAATTTCTCTTCAGGAAATAATGGAGTAAGATATTCAAAAGCAACACGATCTTTGATATAAGCTAAATCGCGGCCGTTCACCTCAGTTGGCTTTAATAATGAGAAATATTTTTCTCCTTCTTTCGGAAGTCTTACAATTCCTCTTACAGTATCACCTGTTTTTAATCCGAAATTTCGGATCTGAGCTGTAGAAACATACACGTCATCCGGTGAAGAAATATAACTAAAATCTGACGAACGTAAGAATCCGTAATTATCTGGTAATATTTCTAAAACACCTTCAATACTAACCAATCCGTCGAAACTGAATTCTTTTTTCTGTTCCTGCGGTTCTTCCTGTCTTTCAGATCTTTCAGCATGTTGCGGTCTGTTCTGATTTTGGTTAGGATTCTGGTTATTATTTTGATTTCGGTTTTGGTTTTGAGAATTTCCACTGTTTTGCTGTGGATGGTTTTGACCTTTCTGATTTTGTTGTGGTTGACCTTGCGGTCTTTTCGGTCTTTCTTCTTTTGCCTGAACTGGCTGAGAATCTGTATTCGTAGGAAGTTCAATTGTTCCTGTTGCTTCAATTTCGCTGGCTGCTGCAGGAGGTGAAATTCTTTTTCTTTTCTGTTTGTTGTTTGAAGGGGCAGGTTTTTCTTCGGTAGTTTCCTGTGTTGTCTCTGCTTTTACTTCTTCAATAGGCGTTTGTTCTGTTTTGGCAGCTTCCGGCTCCGGATTTGGCTGATCTTCTTTCGTTTCGGTTTCAGCCTTTGGTTTGGTAGTTTTTTTAGGAGCAGGTTTTTTAGCAACAGGCTTTGTCACCTTTTCAGCGGGCTTTTCATCCGCGCTTGCAGCTGCTGTTACTTCTGTGGTATTGAAATAATCTTTTGTAACTTTAGGGTTGGATGCCTGAAAATCAAGAATAGCAAAGATCTTATCATTTTCATTGCTGTTTCTTGCAACCTTAACGCCCAAATCCTTTAAGATTTTAGTCAATTCCGTTACGGATTTTGACCTTAACGTTTCTATGTTAAACATATTTAATGTAAAAATGTAATTAGTTGTGAGTAAGAAAAGTAAGTCCGGTGACTTTTGTTTTCAAGTACATTGTATATTGCAAATCTACACTTATTTTTGAATTGTGCAAAATTTATGTTATTTTTGCTACTGAATTTAAAATTCTATGTTACAAAGGATACAGACTATATGGATTTTACTGTCTGTTTTAGCAGCAGTTTTCCTTTTTATTACAGGACAGGATGTGGAGGTTTTCGGAGGCATTCCGGTGATTCAAGTTGCCTCAGTCGTTTTGGTTTTGGCAGGAGCATTCAGTCTGTTTAGCTTTAACAACAGAAAAAGACAAATCTTGCTGAATAATTTCAGCATTATTATAAACGCTTTGTTGATTGGTGTATTGGCGTACTGGTTACAAAACTTATCCGGAGGAATAGATTTTCCTGAGAAGGGTATTGAGCCGGTTTTCCCATTGATTGCGATAATCTGTTTGTTTTTGGCAAACATTTATATCAAAAAAGATGAGAGGCTCGTAAAATCTGTAGACAGACTTCGATAACCTTACAACGATTTTTTGAGTGAGAACAGCTTCTTTTTAGGAGCTGTTTTTTTATTCCCCACAGATTTTCACAGATGGCTTTGCGTAAAAATCTTTTTAAGTATTTGGATCAGTGACAATTTGGTCAAACAAATTAAATTGCCACGAATAACATTTAAAAAATCACAATAAATAATTCGTGCATTCGTGGCAATTTTTATTTTCAAGAATTCCCGCAAAATCTTTTGGAATTAAATATTTTAACGGTTCTGCAACATTTCACACAAACTTGCGACACATTCAATTAATAATTATTGAATAACCATAATCCTAATGACCTAAGGATTTAGTTTTCTTTGCTGAGTGAAACGCCTTTGCGAACCCATAAAACAGTTCGTAGTTTAAAAAAACTTTGTGAACTTTGCGTTAAAATAAGCATTGTGACCGATAGTCGATAACCAAAATATTAAATCAAAGAAATAATACAATTTAAATATGAAAAAGCTAATCTATCTTTCCCTATCACTTTTTACAGCTTCAGCTTTTGCACAGGATGTTTCCGAAGAAAGAGTAAAAACCGTGATTTCAACGTTGTCTTCAGACGAAATGAAAGGCCGTGAAATAGGAACTCCCGAAAACGATAAGGCAGCAGAATACATTGCACAGCTTTTCAAAGAAAACAATCTTGAATATTGCACAGGAAATTCTTACCTCGTTCCTTTTAATTACAAAGGAAAAACAGCTTACAATGTTTGTGGGATTAAAAAAGGAAATTCAGAGAAATTTTTAGGATTTTCAGGACACTTCGATCATATCGGAATGAGCAAAAAATCCGGAGACAACATTTACAACGGTGCAGATGACGACGCAAGCGGAATCACAACTTTGGTAGGAATTGCCGATTATTTTAAAAGTAAAACTCCTGAATTTTCTATGGTTTTCATGGCATTCAATGGGGAAGAAAAAGGAATGTTGGGTTCACAGGCTATTTCTGAAGATAAAAAATTAGACCCTATTTATAACAACCTTTCTGCTTTGTTTAATTTTGAAATGGTGGCTACAGAAGCAGAATTTGGCGAAAATACTGTTTTCATTACAGGTGACGAATTTTCAGATCTTGATGAACTGTTTAACCAAAATGCCGTAAACGGTTTAAAAATCCATCCTGATCCTTATGCGAAGCAGCAGCTGTTTTACAGATCGGATAACGTAAGCTTTGTGAAGAAAAAAATTATTGCACATTCTATTTCTACTGCAGATATGAGCAAAATAAAGCATTATCATCAGGCAAATGACGATATGAGCATCGTAAATTCCGAAAACATGACGCAGATTATCAACAATTTTGCCAAAACTTTAGAGAAATTGAACCCTGAAAATTTCAATCCTAAGTATAGTGATAAAGTAAAATTCAATTAAGAACGTCTTATCTTTAAATTTCCTTATTTTTGTAAGATTAATCTAAAATTTAATGAGTTATTATAAACGAGCGATAGACAACATACTTCCGTACAAAAAATCTATTGCGATTGGTATTTTCTTTAATATTCTTTACGCCCTGTTCAATATTATTGCCATGCTTTTTTTCATGCCTGTATTGAATATCCTTTTTGATAAAGAAGCAAAGAAAGTCAGTTCACAGCCGGTGTACGAAGGTATCACCAAAGCCGGATCATTTTTAAAAGATAGTTTTAATTATTACATTCAGCAACTGCAGATAGAAAAAGGTCCTGAATATATTCTTTTGATTACCTGCATCCTGTTTATCTCTATGTTTTTCCTGAGAAATATCTTCAGCTACTTTTCAGAGTTTTACCTTACATTTTCAAGAACAGGTGTTTCCAGGGATTTCAGAATTAAACTTCATGATAAAATTTTAGATTTACCGGTTTCGTTTTTTACGAATTCCAGAAAAGGAGATGTTTTTGCGAGAATCACCTCCGATGTTGGTGAAGTCGAGGGCAACATTCTCAACAGTTTAATCGACATTATACGTTCCCCGATTGTGATTATTATTACAATGGGCTATCTTTTATATTCCAACTTTGAGCTGACTATTTTCACCTTGATCGTTTTTCCGATTATGGGTACCATCATTTCAATGATCGGGAAAAGCCTTAAACGAGATACAGGAGAAGCACAAAACGAATTGGGAAAAATGTACTCTTTTGTAGATGAAACTTTAGTAGGCCTTAAAATTATTAAAATCTTTGACGCATCCCCTCAAATCAAGAAAAGGTTTGATGATGTTCTGAATAGAATAAGATTTCTTTCTTTACGTCTTTTTAAGAAGAAAGCTTTAGCTTCGCCTGTAAGTGAGCTTTTGGGAGCAGTCACCATCGGTATGATTGTATATTTCGGCGGAAGATTAGCGATTCAGGGGAAAGGTTTATCCGGAAGTGAGTTTATTACTTACATTGCCTTATTCTATACCATTTTACAACCCTTAAAAGCGCTTTCGTCTGCAATTTCGAATATTCAGAAAGGTGAAGTTTCAGCAAAAAGAATTTTTGAAATTCTAGATGCAGATTATCATATCAAGGAGATAGAAGGAGCAAAGGAAATCAACGGTTTCGACCATAATGTAGAGTTTAAAAACATCACTTTTGGGTATGAAGAAAGAGATGTCCTGAAAGACTTTTCACTTACGATTCCCAAAGGTAAAACTGTGGCATTAGTAGGACAAAGTGGTAGCGGAAAAAGTACAATTGCCAATCTTATCACCCGTTTTTATGATGTAGACCAGGGAGAAATTCTTGTAGACGGAGAAAATATTAAAAATATAAAACTATCCAACTACATAAAACTGTTTGGATTGGTTACCCAAGACAATATTTTGTTTAATGATTCTATCAGAAATAATATTTCGCTCGGAATACCGAATGCAACTTTAGAACAGGTTCAAAATGCCGCAAAAGTTGCCAATGCTCATGATTTCATTATGGATCTTCCTGATCAGTACGATACTAATATCGGTGAGGCCGGAGGGAAACTTTCAGGAGGTCAGAAGCAGAGAATTTCCATCGCAAGAGCCGTTCTTAAAAATCCGCCGATTATGATTTTAGATGAAGCAACTTCTGCTTTGGATACGGAATCAGAGAAATTCGTGCAGGAAGCTTTGGAAAAAATGATGGAAAACCGTACTTCACTTGTGATCGCACACCGACTTTCAACTATCCAGAAAGCAGATTGGATTGTGGTGATGGAAAAAGGGAAAATCGTTGAGCAGGGAAGCCATCATGAATTGATCGCTCGCGGAGGAACTTATCGAAAATTGGTTGAGCTTCAGAATTTCGACTAATATATTTTAAATTTAATTTAAAATGAATCCCATACAAGAGTACTTCTACAGAATCGATGAGCCTGAAAGAAGTACTCTTTTGTTTTTGAGAAAAAAGATCTTAGAATCGGATACCGAAAATATTACCGAAACTTTAAGTTTTGGGTTGCCCTTTTTTAAATTTAAAAAGAAAATGCTGTGTTACCTGTATTACAGCAAAAAACACAAAAAACATTACATTAGTTTCTATCACGGCGACCGATTAGAACACCCTTTGCTCATCAGCGAAGGCAGAAAGAAGTTTAAAATCCTTTTAATTGACGAAAGTGAGGATTTGCCTGTTGATTTAATTTTAAACCTGATCACAGAGGTAAAACAATACATCAAATAAAAAAGAGAAACCAAAATTGGCTTCTCTTCTTTTTATGGAAATGTTGAAAATTATTTCTTGATTATTTTATGTTTAAACTGCAGTCCTCCTTCCAAAGTAATATCCAGCAAATAGCCTCCTCTCGGATAAGCAGTAAGATCGACTCTCGAATCTTTTACTTCATTCAATCTTTTCCCATCCAAAGAATAAACGATAATATTTTTCACCTTTTTATCAGATTTAATATTTACAAAATCTGCAGTAGGATTCGGAAAAACAGAAACATCAACCGTCGAAAGATCTTTTACCGACAACATCTGATTCGTACTCTGCATATACATCGAAAGCACAATTCTACCATCCTGCCCCTGAAATACCGCAGTAGGAACTTCATATTTTATGGTATGATTTCCCGCTGCAAGTGAAGTAGATGTAAAGCTTCTGATAGGGACAGAATCTCCGGGACACCAGTTGTTCCACGATGTCCACCAAAGTGTGGTTTTTACAGTTGTACCATAGATACCATTTCCCTGCGTATTGTACATTCTGTAAGGCTCACAAGATTTTCCTCCCGGAGTAAATGTTAAAACCTGAGCATTATCTAAATAAACAAAATTCTGTCTTCTCACATACTCTTCACCGCCAGAATTAGCTCCATGAGGTGTCGTAACAATGAAAAACTTAGCGTTGTCTGTACTTTGATTCAAGCTAAAATTCACCAGTCTTACCGTTTCTCCCGGTTGATCTGTACTATTGTAATTATTAAGCTCATTTGAATCTAAAAGAGGAAGCAGATTATTGTAATTATTTGTAACTGAAGGATCGTTAACCGTTACAAAATCTAATGTCCCTTCGAAAACATCATTTCTTCCTGCACAACCCACAACCTGTGTATTTGCAGCATAAGGAACGCCAAAAACATCAAGCTCTACATAAATATCATAAGCATTTCTAATGGCAGTGTTGCTAAACACAGCGTATAGATTATCCAATTCATAAGTATAAGGAACAGAAGTCGGAGAAATATTTTTATTCATGAAAGGAGTAATATACCTTCCGATTTCGATTCTTTTTACTCCGGTGTCACTTAACGTGTAAGTCAATTGATTTTTTGGAACCAGCGCAATATGTACCCCTCCAATTCTGTCATAATTATCACACAATGCACCAATCGTTACATTCATGGTAATTTTATTCTGAAATGAATTCAGTTCTGCATCCGTTAATTTTTTAGCATATCTGTAATTTGCCAACCGGATTGTATTGGCAGGAACGGGATTAGAAACATTTGCTGCATAACCGTCATAAAAAACAATTTGAGAAAATACATTGATTGTTGTTTGTGCAGCTGTTTTGCTTAAACCTGCCAAGATCATTAAAGGAAGTAGAATTTTTTTCATTTAAATATTAAATTGTCGATTTCAGGCAAAACTACGACTAATAAGAATAATAAAAAAGGTAAAAGTATTAAATGAGTATCAAAACATCAAAGAATTTAAATTTAAAGTAAATTTTTATTAAAGATAATCTATTACCTGCTTCAATCTGTCAACAATCAAAACAACAGATGTATATAGAGTTTTTACATTTTAATCATTAAAAAAGCCGTTCCTTCCGAAACAGCTCTTATGGTATATTTTTTTAAAAGTATTAATCTCTCATTTTGGCAATAACATCAACACCTCCTTTCGTTTTATCACCAATTTTGCAGATAATTTCTGTATCTAAAGGAAGGAAGATATCCATTCTTGAACCGAATTTGATGAAACCAAACTCATGTCCTGCTTTGGCTGCATCGCCTTCATTACAATAGAAAACAATTCTTCTGGCAACATATCCTGCAATCTGTCTGAAAACCACTTTATGATGAGTTAAGCTTTCTACAGCAACCGTTGTTCTTTCATTCTCTGTAGAAGATTTTTCATGCCATGCAACCAAATATTTTCCCGGATGATATTTCTTGTAAATCACATTTCCGGAAACCGGATATCTACAGATATGAACATTCAAAGGAGACATAAAGATAGAAACCTGAATGGCTTTTCCTTTGATAAATTCATCCTCCACTACTTCTTTAATCATTACTACTTTTCCGTCAACCGGAGCGATCACATTCTCCACATGATCCTGAATATCGCGATTCGGAACTCTGAAGAACCAGAATACCAAGCTGTAAACAACCAATAACGGGATAATGATCAGAAGCGACCACATTTCAAGGAAATAAATAGATACCGCTGCAATAATGGCAAAAAGTATTGTTGCAACCGTAATCGTTCCTTTCGATTCCTTATGTAATTTCATGAGTTTAAATAAATTTTTCTATAATAAAGTACAAATATACGACAGGAACGCAGATTAAAAAACTATCGAGCCTGTCTAATACGCCACCGTGCCCCGGAATGATGTTTCCGCTGTCTTTTACCCCGAAATTTCTTTTCAATTGACTTTCAACCAAATCCCCCAAAGGAGCAAATGCAGCAATCAGAAAACCGACAATCATCCAGTTTCCACGAAGCTGTGGTTGATATTGCTCAACGAAATAAGATAAAACCAAAGTTAAAACAACCCCTCCAATGTAACCTTCCCATGTTTTCTTAGGTGAAATTTTAGGAGCCATTTTATGCTTTCCGAAAAACTTTCCAACCAAATATGCAAAAGTATCGCTGCTCCAAATCAGTAAGAATAAGAAGATAACTTCCAGTGAAAATGTATTTTCGTAGGATGAATATTTAGGCAAACCTAATGCAAACGAAAATGGTAGGGCAACGTAGATTACTGTAAAAATAAGCTTTCCGCTGTCTAAATAAAGTTCGTTTGAAAATTTAAATAAAGTAAGAACGGCAATCAACGTTAAAGAAAGCGCCAAGATTTCCCATAATCTGAAATCAAAATAAAATCCGTGTTGAAAATATCTTTTGGAGAATAAATAAAAAACAAAAACGACCAAGGGAAATACAACCCATTTTTCATAGCTGTCGCCAAACTTCATGATCTTCATGCATTCCCAGGTTCCAACCAATAAAAGCAGGCTGATTAAACCATAATAAAGATATTGCTGCTGAACAAGACCGGGAGAAACTGTATCTAAAAGCTGTGCTCCGAAAGGAGTTGTACAAAGAAAAATAACTGCTACATAAACAATCCCCGAAAGCGTTCTCTGAATAAGATTTTTGTCCAAAATTTATAGTTTAGAAATCGAGGCTAATCTTCCAGCAATAGCAAGAACAGCTTCGTATTATTGTTAGCAGCAGGATCCAGCTTAGAATGGTTTCCACTGATTGAAGTAAGATTTTTGATATTTCCGGTACGTTTTATCTTTCCCATTGCATCGTTCAGATTATTGACAATCTGAGAAACGTTTGCCATGATGATAATTTTCTCCGGAAGTCTTGAAGAGTGATAATGCAAAATATTATTGTGCGAAAGCATGATTCTTCCGTCATATGCAATAAGATATTCGCAGGTGATAAAGGCAGCATCATTGCGTGATTCTAATTCAGGAGTATAATTTGTTTTAACAACATTTAAAAATCCCTGCAAATCTTTATCACAACAGAACACAGAATTGATCCCTTCGATTTTCAAAATCTGATTTAAAGTCTGGAGCGCTTCTGCCTCATCTGCACAATAGTTGAAAAAGCCACCTGAATGCGTAAATAATTGCGCAAACTTATAATCGAGATCTGCATTTTTCAGCGAATCTCCAAGCTTTTCCAGACTTTGTTTTTCTTCTGGTTCGGGCTGGTTGGTAAGTTTGCTTACAATCTTTTTAAATAAACTCAACTTAGTATATTTTAGTCAACTTTATACAAAAATAGAAAATATAATTATAATTCGTCTAAGAATATAGTTTTAAATCACAAAAAACCCGACAAATAAATCTTTGTCGGGTTTTATATGAAAATGCTGATGCAAATTTAGATTTGTGTAGAACTTTCAGGAGCCTGAATTTCGTTGTCTTTAACATCTTCAGACGGCTGTTCTTCTATAACTTCTTTATCCGGAATTGTATTGGTTACCGGTTTTTCTGTCAACTCAGGATCCCAAGCTCTTTTCCCGAAGATTTCTTCAAGATCTTCACGGAAGATTACCTCTTTTTCTAACAGCTTACTTGCCAAAGCATCAAGCTTATCTTTATTATCAGTCAGGATCTGAATCGCTCTGTCGTATTGATTTTCGATAATACCTTTGATCTCAATATCAATTTTCTTAGCGGTTTCTTCGGAATAAGGTTTTCCGAATGAATATTCAGACTGGCCTGAGCTGTCATAGTAAGAAATATTACCAATATTCGGACTCAAACCATAGATTGTAACCATCGCCTGAGCTCTCTTCGTTACGCTTTCCAAATCAGAAAGTGCTCCTGTAGATATATTGTTGAAAATCACCTGTTCTGCTGCTCTACCTCCCAAAGTTGCACACATTTCGTCCAGCATCTGTTCAGTAGTCGTCAATTGTCTTTCTTCCGGAAGATACCAAGCCGCTCCTAAAGAACGTCCTCTCGGAACAATTGTTACTTTCAACAATGGCGAAGCGTGTTCTACCAACCATGAAATTGTTGCATGACCTGCTTCGTGATAAGCTACTCTTCTCTTTTCAGAAGGCTTGATTGCTTTATTCTTCTTCTCAAGACCGCCAATAATTCTGTCTACAGCATCAAGGAAATCTTGTTTTGTTACCGATTCATGATTGTTTCTTGCCGCAATTAAAGCTGCTTCATTACAAACATTCGCAATATCTGCTCCACTGAAACCAGGTGTCTGTTTTGCCAAAAACTCTCTATCTACCGTTCCGTCTAATTTGATTTTGTTTAAATGAACATCAAAAATCTGTCTTCTTTCATGAAGCTCCGGAAGGTCTACATAAATCGAACGGTCAAAACGACCTGCTCTCATCAAAGCTTTATCTAAAATATCTGCTCTGTTGGTTGCGGCCATTACAATCACGTTGGTATCGGTTCCGAAACCATCCATTTCTGTAAGAAGCTGGTTCAGGGTATTTTCTCTTTCGTCGTTTCCGCCTGAGAAATTATTTTTACCTCTCGCTCTACCAATGGCGTCGATCTCATCAATAAAAATAATTGCAGGAGATTTAGCTTTAGCCTGAGCAAAAAGATCCCTCACTCTTGAAGCACCTACTCCAACAAACATTTCAACAAAATCTGAACCGGAAAGTGAGAAGAAAGGAACTTTCGCTTCACCTGCTACAGCTTTTGCCAACAAGGTTTTACCTGTTCCCGGAGGACCTACTAAAAGTACACCTTTAGGAATTTTACCTCCCAGTTTTGTATATTTTTCTGAGTTCTTCAAGAAATCTACAACTTCCTGAACTTCCTCTTTAGCACCTTCTAAACCAGCAACATCCTTAAATGTTGTCTGAATTCTTTCTTTTTCGTCAAAAAGTTTGGCTTTAGACTTACCAATTGAGAAAATCTGTCCTCCAGGACCGCCTCCACTTCCCATTTTTCTGAAAAGAATGAAGTAGAACAATCCTAAGATTGCAATCCAGATTAATGCCTGAATAAGAATACTCATCAAAGGACTTTCACCTTCCGCATAATCCTTAGTTGTTTTGATTGCAGGATTTTCAGCTTTTAGCGTTTCAAACTTTGCTAAGAACAACTGCAAATCACCATATTTCAGTGTAAAATCTGCTTTTGGAGTCATTCCCAGTGACGGAAACAGAGCCGGACTTTTATCTTGAGTTTTTACTGTTTCTGTTTTTGCATTTTGTGTTAAATAAACCTCAGCATTCTGCTTTTGCTTGTCTATTAGCACTTTCTGGATTTTCCCAGCCTGCATTTCTTTGAAAAAGCTGTCTTCATCAATAGATTTTGCCCCACTGTCACCTAAAGAAGTGGTGACAAAGAATAGCAAAAGAGCTATGATCATAATGGGGAAAAACCAGTTAAATCCTTTATTATTCATCTATTACTTTTAAAATTTATATTTCATTTTCTATTTTGGTAATTTTTGCATCTCCCCAAAGTTCTTCGATATCGTAATATTCACGAGTCTGTTTCTGGAAAATATGCACCACCACCGAAACGTAATCTACCAAAACCCACATTGCGTTTTCGGTACCTTCTACGTGCCAAGGTCTTTCTTTTAGTTCGTTTCTCACTTTTTTCTCTACACTTCCTGCCAATGCATTTACCTGTGTATTAGAATTTCCGCTACATATTACGAAAGTTTCTGCCACAGAATTTTCAATTTTAGAAAGATCGAAGATCATAATATCTTCTCCCTTTACATCCTGTATGGCTTCAACGATTTTATCTAATAATTCTTGTTTTTCTGCTGTTTTATTCATTAAAAAATACTATAATCTGCAAATTTATTGTTTTTCTTTTACTTTAGCCTTACTTTTAGCCTTTTAAAGTCTTAAAGTTTTCTTAAATGAGTGAGCTGTTTTACCGCACCGAGTGTTCTTCTACTAATGACGAAATACCTCAGCTTTTACTTTATCCGCAGTCAAATTTTGTAGGTTTGTATACTTTTAACCAGACAAAAGGAAAAGGGCAGTACGGAAACACCTGGAAATCAGCTATCGGGCAAAATTTAGCTTACACATTGGCTGTAAAAACAGAGTCGGTTACTCATTCCGATTTTATGTTCAATTATTATACCGCAATCGCAGTACAAAGCTATCTTGCCAATTTGACTGAAAAGATAGTGAAAATAAAATGGCCGAATGATATAATTCTGAAAAATAAAAAGGTCGTCGGAATCCTGATCGAAAAAAAGAGAATCAACAACGAAAACTATTTCATCATCGGAATCGGAATTAATATTCTCCAGGAAAAATTTGATGAAATAAATAATGCAGGATCACTTCTAACCCAAACGGGAAATCGATTTGAACTCAAAAAATTCACGGAAGAATTTCATGATTATTTAATTGAGAAACTCAATAATATTCCGGCTGAAAAGGATATTTTAGACCAATTTAATTTAAATTTATTCAGAAAAGATGAAATCTCTGTTTTTGAACTGGAAAATTCAAGACAAAATGGCATCATTAAAAATGCTGACGAAAACGGCAGACTTTGGATCGATCTGGAAAAATCAGGTCTAAAATCTTTTTATCACAAAGAAATAAAACTCCTTTACTGATTGGCTCGTTTTAAGTATAAAAATAAGGTAATCGGTAAAAACACAATATTGGGAAGCCACATAGCGAGCGCAGGTGGCAAAACTTTATTTTCTGATACAACCTTTAGGGCTTCGAATGAAAATACAAAAACAAAGGCTAAGGAAATACCAATTGCAAGGTTGATCCCCAATCCGCCTCTTTTCTTCTGAGACGAAAGCGAAAGCGCTAAAAAGGTTAAAATTATAATAGAAACCGGCATTGAAGTACGTTGATGAAACTCATTGAGGTGAGAATTCAGGTTACTGTTCCCTTTATCTTTTTCGCGTTCTATGAATTTAATCAGCTCCGGCGTTGTTTTATTTTGTCCTAAAAGTTCGTTTGGGAAAAGTTCTTCAGGATCTTGTCCGTAATCTTTTTTCAGTTCAAAACCTTGCCCGAGTTTTTCAGAGTCGTCTTTATTAATTGTTTTTTCGAGATAGCTATTCAGCATAAAGCTTTTTTTAGCCTGTTGCCAATACACGTCTGTGGATTTCAGCTCATAAACAAGCTTTCGGTTCTTATCAAATTTTTGATACAGGAAACCATAGCCTCTTTTTTCCTGCTTATTCCAGGAATTGATGAAAATATATTCTGTTTTACTCAATTGCGCCGCAACAGGAGCCGTTCCTAAAATTTTCTCTTTATTGGTGGCATTATAAGTATATGCTTCTAGCTGGTTTTTCTTAATATTAGCCCACGGTAAAACAAAATGATTGACTACCAAAGAAATAACCGCAATAAAAAGAGAAGTCAAAAAATAAGGTCTCGCAAACCTGTGAAAGCTTGCTCCACTGCTTATAATGGCGACAATTTCGGTATTATTTGCCATTCTCGAGGTGAAATAAATTACCGATATGAAAACAAGAATCGACAAAAATGTCACCACAAGATTGATAATCCAAAATGGGTAAAAATGAACTAAGAAATAATTCAGATCTAATTTCGGATCGATTGCCGTAGCTCTCTCGATACGCGGAATTTTCTGCTGAACATCAATAACCAAAACCACAATAGACAGCAATATCAACATGAAACTAAAAGTTCCAAGGTATTTTTTTACGATATATCCGTCTACTATTTTAAGCATTTTGTCTTAAATATTTTTTACAGTCTTTGTCTTAGTACAGGTACAACAGATTCTTTCCACTGATAGAAATCTCCCGCTAAGATATGTTCTCTCGCCACTTTTACCAAATCTAAGTAAAATGCAAGATTATGGATTGATGCAATTTGTTTTGCCAAATATTCTTTAGATACAAATAAATGACGCAGATACGCTTTTGAATATTCCTGATCAACAAAACTCGTCCCAAATTCGTCCAACGGAGAAAAATCTTTCTTCCATTTTTCATTTTTCATATTCATCACGCCTTGCCAAGTGAAAAGCATTGCATTACGAGCATTTCTTGTCGGCATTACACAATCCATCATATCGATTCCGAGACCGATAGATTCTAAAATATTCCACGGAGTTCCCACTCCCATCAAATATCTCGGTTTATCTTTCGGTAAAATATCGGTGACTTCATCGGTAATTCTGTACATTTCTTCTTCAGGCTCACCTACAGAAAGCCCGCCTATTGCATTTCCTTCAGCTCCTGCTTCAGCAATAACTTCAGCCGAAATTTTTCTTAAATCTGAATAAGTAGAACCTTGAACGATTGGGAAAAATCTTTGCTTATGACCATATAATTCAGGGTTTTCTGCATTCCAGTCGATGCATCTTTTTAACCAGCGATGCGTCATTTCCATTGAAAGTTTCACCTGATTGTAATCGCAAGGATACGCAACACATTCATCAAAAGCCATAAAAATATCGGCTCCGATCTGTCGTTGAATTTCCATAGACTTCTCCGGAGTAAATAAATGATAGCTTCCGTCGATGTGAGATTTGAATTTCACTCCTTCTTCAGACATTTTTCTGCTTCCTGAAAGCGAAAACACCTGAAACCCTCCTGAATCGGTAAGAATCGGAAGATCCCAATTCATAAATTTATGTAAGCCTCCTGCTGCTTCCATCACTTCCATTCCCGGACGAAGATAAAGATGATAGGTATTTCCCAAAATGATCTGAGCTTTGATATCGTCTTTTATTTCTCTCTGATGAACGGTTTTCACACTTGCAACAGTTCCTACAGGCATAAATATCGGTGTCTGAACCGTTCCGTGATCGGTGGATAAAACTCCCGCTCTGGCTTTTCCTTCTGAGGTTTTTTCTATATTAAAAAAATTCATTCTTTTACATTTTAGCTTCTTTTAGGATCGAGAAGCATTACTTCATTATCGTCTTTCAAGTTTGGGTAATTCTGTCGTTTTAATTTCGGTATTACCTTTTATTTTCTTTTCAGACTTCGGGTCTTTTTCTATAATAATTTTCTGAGCATCATTCAAAATCGCCTCCATTTTCTGTTTCACGATATAATATCGGTAACTTGCTACAAAATCGTCGGTTTTTACATTGTGGGTTTTCAGAATAAATCTTGTTCCGCTTTCTAAATTTGTTCCCGGATATAAATTAATGACCTGATCATTAATCGCCATATCGGCAATAATTTCCGACATTTTGGTCTTATCGATCAGATTTTTTGGTTTGTCTACATATTCGCTGCAGGAAACAAAAAACAAAAAGATCAAAAAACAAATCAGCTTTTTCATAACCTGTTGATCATTGATTTCCATTTTAAATTTAAAACTCCAAACACTGCTTCATGAATAATTCCGCCGTTCATTTTACTTTCACCTAAAATTCTGTTGGTAAAAATAATAGGAACTTCTACAATTTTGAAGCCTTTCTTGAAAGTTCTGAATTTCATCTCAATCTGAAAACCGTATCCTTTTAATTTAACATTCTCTAAACCTATTTCTTCTAAAACTCTTCTCGAAAAACATACAAAACCTGCAGTTGTATCGTGAATAGGAAGTCCCAAAATAAATCTTACATATTTTGAAGCAAAATAGGAGAGCAAAACTCTTCCCATTGGCCAGTTTACTACATTTACTCCTTTAGAATAACGTGAACCTACTGCCATATCTGCATTTTTGCAGGCTTCGAAAAGTTTGGGCAAATCTTTCGGATCATGTGAAAAGTCGGCATCCATCTCAAAAATGTAATCATAATTGTTTTGAAGTGCCCATTTAAAACCATGAATATATGCCTTTCCTAAACCGTCTTTAATGTGTCTTATGGAAATATGAAGGTTGTGAGGAAACTTTTTCTGAAGTTCTTTTACGATGTCGGCTGTTTTGTCTGGCGAAGAATCGTCTACCACCAGAATGTGAAACTCTTCTTCCAATGCAAAAACAGCGGAAATTATAGCTTCTATATTTTCCTTTTCGTTATAGGTCGGAATTATGACGAGTTTTTTCATTTCAGTTTGCAAAGATAGTTTATTTAAGTTTTTTATTTTATACAAAATAATCTATAATTTTGCAAAAAATTTCCTTTGCCATTATTACAATCTTTCAAAAACGAAGTAAGAATACCTGAAAATAATGATTGGGTAGTTTTTATCCTTATAGGATGTCTTTTTTTATACATCTTTATGATGAATATCGTGGAGCGCGAGGCCAATCTGAAAGATTTTCTTCTTCAGAAATATTATGATGCAAGCAATAATCTTCCGAGTTGGATCATTACTTCTGTGGTTACTATTTTAAGCTTAAGTGTTTTGGTCTCCCAATATGTTCCGATCATCCCGAAATATATTGCCGAATTTCAGCCTTTCGGATATCAACTGAATAAAATCGGCTATACTATAATTATCATTTCGCTTTTTTATTTTGTAAGAACAGCTTTAGGATTTTTATTTTTCCAATCGATAGGTGACGGAAAAAAATGGAGTATTTTTTATTTTACCTCCACCAAATTTCACTTCATCCTTTCAGTTTTACTCATTATTTTGTGTGTAACCCACTACTATTTCCCGATAGACAGAAATAGTGCATTTATTTATTATTTGTGTTTTTTCTGTTTTGTATTCATTTTCAAGGTATTTTTCTATTTGTTTCACAGAAACAACATCTTACCACAAAAATGGTATTATAAATTTTTGTATATTTGCACCCTCCAAATTGCACCGCTGATGATGCTTTGGAAGTTATTATTTATTTAATAAAAGTACATGATGAGAATAAAGTCAATATTGGTTTCTCAACCAGCACCTAGTGAGTCTTCTCCATATTTGGAAATTGCGAAGAAGGAAAAAATAAAGATTGACTTCCGCCCTTTTATCCACGTCGAAGGAGTAGACAACAAAGAACTTAGAACACAAAAGATAGATCTCACACAATATACAGGTATAATTTTTACCAGTAAAAATGCGATTGATCATTACTTCAGACTTGCTGAAGAACTGAGGTTTTCTGTACCAGACACAATGAGATACATTTGTCAGTCTGAGGCAATTGCCAACTATCTTCAGAAGCATATTGTGTATAGAAAAAGAAAGATCAGCTTCGGCGAAAAAAACTTCGCAGATCTTTTGCCGCTTTTCAAGAAATTTCCTTCCGAAAAATACTTGCTACCTTCTTCAGATGTTTTGAGTCCGGATATCCCGAAAACTCTGGATGCAGCAAATATCGAATGGACGAGAGCAATCATGTACAGAACGGTTTGCAGTGATCTGACAGACATCAACATCAAAGATTATGATATGTTGATTTTCTTCAGTCCGCAAGGAATTAAATCGCTACAGCAAAACTTCCCCGACTTCAAACAGGAAGAAACTAAAATCGGAGTTTTTGGTCCTACAACTTCCGCAGCAGCAGAAGACGCAGGCTTAAAAGTAGATTTAATGGCGCCAACAAAAGAAACCCCTTCAATGACTATGGCATTGGAAAAATATATCAAAGCTCTTCATAAATAGACTTTAAGTATATCTATAAAAACAGCCGTCTTTTCATTAATAAGAAAAGATGGTTTTTTTTTAATTAAATTTGAACAAGAATTAACATTAGATGGAAGCTCCCAAGGCAAAAAAAATAGAAAAAACACTCGAAATTCACGGCGACAGAAGAACAGACAATTATTTCTGGATGAATGAAAGAGAAAATCCCGAAGTAAGAAAATATCTTGAAGAAGAAAATGCGTACAGCGAATTTGTGATGAAAGACACAGAGCAGCTTCAGGAAGAACTTTTCGAGGAGATGAAGGCCAGATATAAAAAAGATGACGAGTCTTTGCCTTATTTTTTCAACGAATTCTGGTACTATGTACGTTACGAAGAAGCAAAAGAATATCCCATTTTCTGCAGAAAGTATAAAACTCTTGAAAGTGAAGAAGAAATTGTTCTTGATGTAAACATTCTTGCAGAAGGAGAAGATTTTTTTGAGGTGGCGAATGTTGCAGTAAGCCCTAATAACGAATTAGCTTCTTTCTCTTCTGATAACGTAGGAAGAAGAATTTACAATTTAAATTTTAAAAATTTAAAAACAGGAGAAATTCTTCAAGACAAAATTGAAAATACAACCGGAAAAGCAGTTTGGGCAAACGATAACGAACATATTTTCTACATCAGAAAAGACGAAAGTCTCCGCGCTTACAAGGTTTACAGACACAAACTCGGAACTGAAACTTCAGAAGATATTCTAATTTTCCATGAGAAAGACGAAACGTTTGACGTGAATGTTTTCAAAACGAAATCGATGGAATATATTTTCATGGCGAGTTCGAGCACCATTTCAGATGAGCATCATTTTATCCCTGCAGATAATGTTTTTGCAGAATGGAAAGTGATTCAGCCAAGAATTGATGATCTGGAATATTCTGTGGAACATTATGAAGATGAATTTTATATCATTACCAATGCAGACGACGCTACCAATTTCAAAATTGTAAAGACAAAAATCGACAACTGCGGAATGGAAAACTGGGTGGATGTAATTCCGCACCGAGAAAAAGTGTTACTGGAAGGTTTCGAAATTTTCAGAAACTATCTGGTTCTTGAAGAAAGAGAAGAAGGTTTGCTCCAGATAAAAATCATTGACGAAAAAACTCAGGAATCTTATTATTTACCTTTTTCTGATCCTACTTACACGGCTTATATCGGTGTAAATCTTGAATTTGATACAGAAGTTCTGCGTTATGGCTATACTTCTTTGACACAACCCAGCTCGACCTACGAATACAACATGAAAGAAAAAACCACCACACTTCTGAAACAGCAGGAAGTTTTGGGCGGAAAATTCTTTGTTGAAAATTATATTTCTGAAAGAATCTGGGCCGATTCTAGAGATGGGGAAGCAAAAATCCCTATTTCTCTGGTTTATCATAAAGACACCAAAAAATCTGCGGAAACCCCGGTTCTTTTGTATGGCTACGGAAGTTACGGGCACACTGTTGATGCGAGTTTTTCTAATGTGAGATTGTCGATTCTCGACAGAGGATTTATTTATGCAATTGCTCACATTCGTGGCGGAGAATATTTGGGAAGAGAATGGTATGAAGACGGAAAAATGCTGTTCAAAAAAAATACATTCTACGATTTTATAGATGCCGGAAAACATTTGATTAAAGAAAACTACACCTCTTCACGACATTTATATGCAATGGGTGGAAGTGCAGGAGGATTATTGGTTGGAGCTGTAATGAATTACGAACCTACTCTATTCAACGGAATTGTAGCACAGGTTCCTTTTGTAGATGTAGTTTCTACAATGTTGGACGAAACAATTCCTTTGACAACCGGGGAATATGACGAATGGGGAAATCCGAATGATGAAGAATATTACCATTACATGAAAGAGTACTCACCGTATGACAATGTTGAAGCAAAAGACTATCCTAATATTCTGATCACAACAGGATTTCACGATTCTCAGGTGCAATATTGGGAACCGGCAAAATGGACGGCAAAATTGAGAGAATTAAAAACAGATAACAATATTTTAATTTTCAAAACCGATATGAGTTCCGGACACGGCGGCGCAAGCGGAAGATTTGAATCTTTAAAAGAAGATGCTTTGGAATTTGCGTTTTTACTTAAACTTGAAAAATAATGTGTTGGATGCTAGGTGCAGGAAGCTTGATGTAAATTTTCAATTTATTTCGTCCATCACCCAACATCCATCATCCAACAAAAAAAAGAAATGATTAACGAAACAGAATATTGGCAAAAAGTAGAACAATTTTTCATTGAAAATTTTGACACTGAAAAAAATGCACCGATAGAAACCTATTTGTTTCTTATTGGTCTTCAGGAATTAGGAAGCGGGAAACAGAAATACACAAAAGATGATAAAGTAAACCTGATTCACATTGCAGTGTGCAGACTGTTAGAACCTTTTGGATATTATAAATTTTCGCATTATGATGATGACGGATATCCCCATTTTACTCAGCTGGAAGAACTTCCCGAGCTAAGACCTAATGAACAGCAAATTCTGATGAAAAAAGCAATCATTCAGTATTTTCAGGATGAAGAGCTAATTTGAGAATTAGATAATTTGAAAATCAATTATAAAAAAATGGAGAGTACATTTACTTTCCATTTTTCTTTATACATTTTGCAATTTAATTTTCAAATTAGCATACTCTCAAATTTTCAATTACTGAAAATTTCTTCCAGCTGGTTCAAACCCATTTTAAAACCTTCTTCAAAACCCATCTCCAACTGTTTTTTCATATCTTCTTCTGACTGAAAATGCATATTGACAGAAACTTTCGTTCCTTCTTCTACTCCTGTAAAACCAATAAGCCATTGGGTTTGCGGAAAATTTTTATCGATATTCCCGTTTTCATCGCAGAAAGCATCAATCCCATCAAAACTTCTGTGCTCATTGATTTCTCCGTATTTTACAAGAGAAAAAACTTTCTCACCTTTCGGTCCGTTCATTGAGTAAAGCCAGACTCCACCTTCTTCAAAATTCAGATTTTCAGTCTCACATTTCCAGGGTTTTGGAGCCCACCACAGGTCTAAAAGTTCTGGTTTTGTAAAATAATTCCACACTTTGGATACATCAGCATTATAAATTTTCATTACATAGATGCTTTTCGATTCGAAATCCTGATTAAATACAATTTTTGAGTTCATAACAAATGGTTTTTAGTTAATAAATATCGTAGTTTCATTAAGAAAAGTGGTCACAGTTTATAATAAAATGTTAAAAAGACTATTTTTAAGAAAAAATATACAATATTTTGGCGTGTTTTTTGTTTACCAAATCTTAAAATGTTTAATTTTAACATTCACAATTTTAATTTTCTTATTCAATGAACAACAAATTCATCCCGATAATCTCGGTCTTTATGACAATTTCGCTTATTGTCTTTGTCACACTGCAGTTTTATTGGCTTAAAAATTATTACGTTGCATTGGAACAGGAATTTTCCAACAAAGTTTATTCCGCTTTGGAAAATACTTCAAAAAACATTGCTGAAATTGAAGTAGATAAACTTTTAAATGAAAATTATACAAATTTTAGAGATAATATAAAAGCGAATAAAGATAAAGCATCTCTCACAACGATTCAGCAGACTCAGGATTCCGGAACTCAGAAATCTATCGTTTATTATCGAAATATTATTGAAAAGACACAGTTTCCTATTTCGAAAAGAGGCGATTCTCTTCTTTTAACGAAAATGTATAGTGATGATGCAGCTTATAAAATCAAAAAAGACACTTCACATCGTGAGCTTTTAACACCGGAGATTAATCAGGATATCGAAAGCGGCGATTATGATTCTAAAGAATTTGTAAAAGTAAATGGCAGCAATTTACCTTTAAACAAGAGAGTTGATGCCATAGTGTTGGATTCTGTGATTACCAAAGAGCTTAGAATGAAAGGAATAACTGCAGAATTCGGGTATGGCGTGACAGACAAAAACAATAAACTGACGAACATTGTCAATAAGGTTTTCAAGGAGAAAAAAGACACCAATTCTTATTCTTATCCTTTGTTTACTGACAAGAAAGATCACACTTTATATACGCTCGCTTTAGTTTTTCCTAAAAAAGAATATTCTTTAGCGATGAATAATTGGCCTATGCTTTTAGGAACATTTCTTTCATTGTTGACGATTTTGGGAATTTACATCATTTCCATTAATTATATGATGAGGCAGAAAAAACTGGCGGAAGTGAAAACTGATTTCATCAACAATATGTCACATGAGTTCAAAACACCTTTAGCAACCATTTCGGTAGCTACAGATTCTTTGGCAAATGATAAAATTGCGACCAATCCTGATAAGGTTAAATATTATTCAAACCTCATCAAACAGGAAAACTTGAGGATGAAAAAACAGGTTGAGAATGTTCTTAATATGTCTAAACTTGAACGAAATGAGGTAGAACTCTTCCTTAAAGAAACCAATGTGAGGGAATTAATTAAAAAGACAACAGAATCTTTCAACCTTATCATTCAGCAGCGAAACGGAATATTGACGGAGGAGTTCAATGCAACCCATTATATTTTTAAGATTGATGAATTCCATATTTCAAATATGCTTGTCAACCTTCTGGATAATGCCAATAAATATTCTCCGGAAACACCGGAAATCAGCATTAAGACCAAAAATGAAGGAAACTGGTACGTATTGGAGATTGCAGATAAAGGAATGGGAATGGAAACCCAGAACAAAACCAAGATTTTTGAAAAATTCTTCCGGGAAGAAACCGGGAACATTCACAATGTGAAAGGACAAGGTTTGGGACTTTCTTACGTTAAGAAAATTGTAGAGCTTCACAAAGGACAGATTATTGTAGAATCGCAAAAAGATCAGGGAAGCAAATTCATTATCAAGCTTCCGATGGCATAAAATTTTAAGCAAATAATAAATATAAAACATATGAGCAACAGAATATTATTAGTAGAAGATGATCAGAGTTTCGGTGCAGTACTGAAAGATTATCTTACCATAAACAACTTTGAAGTTACGCTTGCGGTAGACGGAGAACAGGGTTTGAAAGAATTTACAGAAAACGAATTCGACATCTGTATTTTCGATGTCATGATGCCGAAAAAAGACGGATTTTCATTGGCAGAAGACGTGAAAAAAATCGATAAAAACACCCCGATTATTTTCCTTACGGCAAGAAATATGAGAGAAGACATCCTGAAAGGTTATCAGTTGGGAGCAGACGATTATATTACAAAACCGTTTGATACAGAATTACTTTTATACAAAATCAAGGCAATTCTTCAGAGAAGCTCTACTTTAGAAAATGAGGAGCAGGAGCAATTCAAAATCAGCAATATTTTCTTCGATTCTATGTTGAGACAGTTGAGAGTAGGTGATAATGAATACAAACTTTCGCCAAAAGAAAATGAACTTTTAAAATTGCTTTGTCTTCACAGAAATGACTTTATGCCTAGAGATTTAGCATTGAGAAAAATCTGGAAAAAAGAAAACTATTTCACTGCAAGAAGTATGGATGTTTACATTGCAAAACTTAGAAAACTTCTTAAAGATGATGAAGGATTAGAGATCATCAATGTACACGGTGAAGGTTTCAGACTTTTAGTGAAAAACTAAAAAGAATATTATACATTCAAACAAAATTCAAAAATTAGCAAAACAATACAAAATGTTTTGCTAATTTTGTTTTTTATGAAGAAAATTAATATGAAAAATTTACTTTTAGGACTTCTTGCAACTTCACTTGTTGCTGTTTCATGTAAAAAAGACGAAAAACCAACATATTTAAAAGACGATGCCGGAACTCAGCCTAACGTTGCGATCAACACTCCCAAAGCTTCATTAATTGATCAGGCAGGAATAACATCAAACGTTCAGGCAGGATCTACGATGGTTACCTCATCGGGAATGAATCCGCCTCACGGACAACCTGGCCACCGATGTGATATTCCTGTAGGGCAACCTTTGAATGGAGCTCCTGCTCCTGCAAACACACAAAACATTCAGGTAAACGGAAATGCTCCGATCCAGATCGATCCAAATTCTATGAGTCCCGGAACAGTAACCACAACAAGCACTGCAACTCCTCAAAAAACAGCTCCCGGAATGAATCCGCCACACGGACAGCCGGGTCACAGATGCGATATTCCTGTCGGACAGCCTTTAAATAGCAAACCTGCAGCACAACCTACCCCTCAAAATGTTCAGGTACAAGCGCCCCAACCGACTCCTACTCCGCAACCAGCAGTGGCCAATACTGGCCCGAAGCCAAAGCTTAATCCTGCTCATGGTGAACCTTGGCATGATTGTGCTAAACAAGTTGGAGCTCCACTTTAAATATTTTTTGTAAATTTGCCTCGTGAAGCCAATACAAATTTTAGTCATTATCTTTTGTCTGGGAATTTTTCTGATTCCTAAGGATAATTTCTATGCTCAGGCTTCACAGGAAAACTGCTGTAAAACAGAATCAAATATCAATTCATGCTGTGAAAAAGATCATAGCGATCACAATTCACAAGACAGCAAAAAAGACCACAAATCATGCAATGACGACTGTTGCTCGTTCTGTATGACCTGCCATACTTTTGTTGAAAATCATTTTGCAAAAGACAACTTTTGGCAAATTTCCTCTTTCGAAAATATTCTAAAAATACAGGTTCAGTACTCTGATCCTTACATTTCAAACGGTTTAAAAGAAATCTGGCAACCGCCAAAACTAGGTTAATTAAACAAAATGCAGCAATGTCTAAGTTGAACAATCTACCAATGGTTGTTAAACTTTTACATGATTAGCTTGTTACTTTAAATTCAATTAATCTAAATTTTAAACAAAATGAAATTATATATTACCAAGATTATTCTTGGAACATTATTCCTGTTAAATACATTTATATCTGCTCAAACCCTTTCCAAAAATCAGTTTCAGGTAAAAGGAAACTGCGAGATGTGTAAAGACAGAATAGAAACTGCGGCAAAAAATGCAGGAGCGAAATCAGCAAACTATTCTATTGATTCCCAAACTCTGACTATAGAAACTGTCGACGATAAATCAGCAGATATTATTCTTAAAAAAGTAGCGGAAGCGGGGCATGACAATGAAAAGTTCATAGCATCAGACGAAACGTACGAGAAACTTCCCGGATGTTGTCATTATGAAAGAGATTCTAAAACGATCTCAACAATTGAAAATCATGACCAACATCAAAAAAATGAGAATGAATTTTATGTAAAAGGAAACTGCGGTTCTTGTAAAGCCAGAATTGAAAAAGCAGCAAAAGAGTCCGGAGCAGATTTTGCAGAATGGAATGCAGAAAAACAAACAGTTACTTTAAAATTTGATCCTGTAAAAACTTCTGCCGACAAGATTTTAAAGAAAATTGCAGATGTCGGTCATGACAATGAAAAATTCAAAGCACCGGATTCGGTTTACAAGAATTTACCCGGCTGTTGTCTTTATGACAGAGAAATTGGGTTCGGTGAAAAAAATACAAAAGTGCATTATGAAGAAGAAACAAAAAAGGAAGATCATAGCAAGCACAATCATGACAGTGAAGAAGATCATTCAGCAAATGAAAATTCCGGAGAAAAAAACATTGAGCAGGTAAATATTATAGGTTCAAAAGCGGCTACTTCAATCAGTAAGAAAGATGCAGGGCTGATTTTTAATATTGATAAAAAAGAGCTATTAAAAGCGGCATGCTGTAATTTATCTGAAAGTTTTGAAACGAATGCTACCGTTGATGTATCTTTCAGCAATGCGGTAACCGGAACAAAACAACTGAAAATGCTAGGTTTGGATCAAAAATATACAAGCTTAACCAAAGAATTGTTACCTGAAATCCGAGGACTGGCTTCAGCATATGGATTAAACTTTATTCCCGGAAGATGGATTGAAAGCATTCAATTAACAAAAGGTGGAAGTACAGTGACAAACGGATACGAAAGTATTACCGGGCAAATCAACACCGAATTAATCAAGCATTCAGAAAAATCTGAAACTTCATTAAATCTTTTTGCAGATTTTAATGGTAGAGCCGAAGCCAATATTACCCACGTAGAGCCTATTAATGACCATTGGACGCAAACATTTCTGCTTCACGGTAACGGAACCTTCGGAGATACTGACATGAATGATGACACTTTTCTTGACAGACCAAAAGGAACTCAGATCAATGCTGCTTACTTGTTAAATTTTAATGACTTGGAGCATTCCGGGTTTGGTTCTCACTTCGGAATTAACTTTGTAAAAGACGAAAGGACTTCGGGGCAAATCGGATTTGATAAAAATTTAAGCCAGAAAGAGCAGTCACTTTACGGTGTCGGAATTGATATTTCAAGGTTTCAGGTATGGAATAAAACAGGATATGTTTTCAAAGGAAAACCTTACCAGAGTTTAGGCTGGATGAACCAATATGTTTATCATCAGCAGGACAGCTTTTTCGGCTTAAGAAATTATGCAGGAAAACAGCATACTTATTATTCCAACTTGATTTTTGAGAGTATTTTAGGAAATACTAATCATAAGTACAAAGCCGGAGCAAGCTTCATGTATGACGGTTATGAAGAAGATTATTTAACCAATAATTTTAAAAGAAACGAAATCGTTCCCGGAGCTTTTGCAGAATATACTTTAACAGGTTTAAAATATACTTTGGTTACCGGAGCAAGAGTCGATTTCCACAATTTAGCAGGAACTCAGTTTACACCAAGGTTGAACTTTAAATATGATTTTACACCACAGACTATTTTGAGACTTTCAGCAGGAAGAGGTTTCAGAACAGCCAATGTTTTTGCGGAAAGTCAGCAATATTTTGCATCGAACCGCTCGATTCAGGTTTTGCAAAATGGTGGTAATATTTATGGTTTAAAACCCGAAGTTGCCTGGAATTATGGAGCAAGTTTACAACAGGAATTCAAACTTTTCGGAAGAAAATCTACGATTGTTGCTGACTTTTTCAGAACAGATTTCCAGGATCAGGTCTTGGTGGATTTAGATCGCTCACCTCAGCAACTGACTTTCTATAATCTGGATGGAAAATCTTTCGCTAATTCTTTCCAAACGCAGTGGGATTTTACGCCATTCAAAAATTTTGAAGTAAGATTAGCGTATAAATATTACGATGTTCAGGCGGATTATCTGGATGGAAGACGTGAAGTTCCTTTTATGGCGAAGAACAGAGGTTTTGTAAATCTAGCCTACTCTACCAACAAAAATAATAAAGGAGGATTCTGGAGCTTTGATACGACTTTGAATTTAGTTGGAAAACAAAGACTTCCGAATACTTCAACCAATCCGGCAGAATTTCAATTACCAACCTATTCTGAGTCTTACGCTGTGTTGAATGCACAGATTTCAAGGAATTTTAATCAAAAAATCAGAGCGTATCTTGGTGGGGAAAACCTAACTTCTTACTATCAGAAAAATGCGATTGTAGATTTTAAAAATCCTTTCGGAAATTATTTTGATGGCGGAATGGTGTATGCGCCGATTATGAAAGCTAATCTTTATGTTGGATTGGATGTAACATTTTAAGTTTGAGAGCTTGAGTGATTTTCAAATGATTTCATTCTCAAATTTTCAAATTAAAAAGCATGGTTTCCAATAATTTAATAATTGGGAATCGTGCTTTTTTGTATCTTTAACCTAAAGTAAATGAATGTCACAGCCGCTTATTTTCGAAGACAATTATAAGAAACTGGGTTTGGAAAATTTTTCAGAAAAAAATCTGGAAACAATTAACGGAAACAAATTTAAATATGATATTAAAGTATTCTTTGTTCCGGCAAACTATGAACTTTCTGTAGACTTCAATCACTTTACCACAACCAAACCTACTTTATTTTTCCTGACCAATCAGCATTTAAAAATTGAAACAGGAAAAGAAAATGCAACGCTTTTATATTATAACCGCGATTTTTATTGTATTCAAATTCATGATAAGGAAGTGGCTTGTGACGGACTGCTTTTTCATAATGTTTTTGAAATTCCTTTTGTAGAGCTTGATGAAGAGGAAAGTTTCATCATTAAAAGTTTATTTCAAAGTATCAGAGACGAGCTGGAATGGAAAGATTCTTCCGCTGAAGAAATGATCCGAACTTACGTGAAACAAATCATCATCCGCGCCACAAGAAAATGGAAAAAACAAAATCTGGATAATGACGAAGTAAAAATCCCAAGCAATGAACTGGATGTTTTCCGCGATTTCAGCCGACATCTGGAAATTCATTTCAGAGAAAAACATAATGTAGCCGATTATGCAGACCTGCTTCATATGGCTCCGAAAACATTAACCCATAAATTCAAAAGTTTAAATCTTGAACCTCCGAATCAGTTTATTATTAATAGAATTCTACTGGAAGCCAAAAGACTTTTATTTTATACCGATAAACCTGTGAAAGAGATTGCTTATGATTTAGGTTATGAAGATCCGGCTTATTTTAACCGCCTTTTTACCAATAAAATCGGAAGCACTCCCACCAATTTTAAGAAAAATTACACTTCGGGAAAAAAGTACAATATTTAATCCTTTTTATCTAATGCTTTGGAATAATATCTGCCATACATTTGTAACATCAAAACAAAACAACATTAAACAATTAAATACAAAAAATTATGAAACGCAACGCAACAGCCGTTTGGAACGGTAACATCAAAGAAGGAAACGGACACATCACTACTCAAAGTACAACTTTAAACCAAACTCAATATTCTTTCAACAGCCGTTTTGCAGATGGTGTAGGAACAAATCCTGAAGAATTATTGGCAGCCGCTCACGCAGGATGTTTCACCATGAAATTGAGCGCAGAACTTTCCCAGGCTGGTTATACTCCTGAAGAACTGACTACAAAATCGGTAATCACTTTAGATCCGAACATCGGAAAAATTACAAAGTCTGAATTGACATTAACGGCAAAAGTTCCTGGAATTTCAGAAGAAGAGTTTCAAAAGTATGCTAAAATCGCTGAAGAAGGTTGTCCCGTAAGTGCAGCATTCAACTTTGAAATTACTTTGGAAGCCACTCTGGCTAACTAAGAATTTAAAGTACAAAGTTTGTCATTCCGGTAGAAATCTAAGCAAAGATCTTTACAATTATATTTCTAATAATTCTTCCTAAATTCCTACAGAATGACAAAACTAATGGATAAATAATGATGAAGTAATCATCAATAGGAACGGGCTTTAGCCCGTTTTTTCATTAAACACATTCAATTGCCTTCAGCCAAAAACTTTAAAAACCAAGATTCAGTTATTAATCTTAATGTTTTAATTCAATAGATTCAACAAATAATATTGAATTTAAAATAAAATATACCGAACGGTATATTTTTGTATATTTGCATCATAATTAATTGATAAAATGTCAAAAGCAGAAAAGACAAAACAATTTATTATCGAGAAAACAGCGACTTTGTTCAACAGCAAAGGCTATCTTGCGACGACATTATCTGATATTTCTCAGGCAACAGGTTTGACGAAGGGAAGCATTTATGGAAATTTTGCCAATAAAGATGAATTAGCCATTGAAGTTTATAAATACAATTCGAGCTTATTAAGCAAAAATATGTCACGTTCTTTTAGTGATGAATTTCCGAAAACTCTAGACAAACTTCATGCTTTTGTTGATTTCTACAAAAAAAACTGGCGTTCAGTTTTTTCAAACGGAGGTTGCCCGTTATTGAATGCGGCGACAGAATCCGATGATACATTTCCAAATCTTCAACATCAGGTGAAAAAATCTTTTGAAGAATGGGCAGGAAAGGTTTCTGCAGTTATTATTCAAGGTCAGAAAAATGGAGAATTAAATGGAAAAGCAAATGCAGAAGAATATGCATCTATTTTCATTATGCTTCTTGAAGGCGGAATTCTATTATCCAAAACAACGGGAGATGAGAAATTTTTAAACCTTGCTTTAAACAAAATCACTCAGATGATTGATAATGAATTAAATATTCTTCCATCATAAACTTCACAATTATGGAAACAAAAAAAGTGGCAATTGTAGGATACAACAGAATTCCGTTTGCCAGAATGAACACCGCTTACGCAGACAAAGGAAACCAGGATTTACTGCTTTCCGCGCTCAATGGATTAATCAACAACTATAATCTTAAAGGAAAGCTTTTAGGCGAAGTTGCAGGAGGAGCAACGATCAAACACATATCCGAGAGCAACCTCATCAGGGAAACTGTTATGAACACTTCTCTCGATCCCGGAACTCCTGCGTGTGATTTGCAACAAGCTTGCGACACAGGAATTGAAGCCGCTGTTTACATTGGAAATAAAATTGCTTTAGGTCAAATTGAAAGCGGGATTGCTTGTGGCGTTGAAGCAATGAGCAATATCCCTTTTGAAACTTCATCAAGATTAAGAAAAGCTTTATTAAAAGCGAATAAAGAAAAATCAGTTTTTGGAAAAATAAAACAATTATTGAGCCCAAAATTAAAAGATTGGATGCCGATTCCTTACAAAGGACAAGAACCAAAAACAGGCTTGGTGATGGGTGGTCATACAGAAATTACGGCAAAATACTATCAGATTTCACGAGAAGAACAGGATGAACTGGCTTTTAAAAGTCATCAAAATATGGCAAAAGCTTATGACGAAGGTTTTTTTGATGATATGATTACACCCGCTTTTGGTTTAGATAAAGACAATAATCTTCGCAGAGATACAAGCTTAGAAAAATTAGCCACATTAAAACCTGCTTTTGATAAACAAAACGGAACATTGACAGCCGGAAATTCAACACCATTTACCGATGGAGCATCTGCGGTTTTATTGGCAAGTGAAGAATGGGCAAAAGCGAATAATTTACCGATTTTAGCCTATATTACCTTTTCGGAGGTTGCAGGAATTGAATATGTTGAAAATCAACAAAATTTATTACTTGCTCCCGTTTTTGCCGCCGACAGAATGTTGAAAAAAGCAGAAATGAATTTGGAAGATTTTGATTATTATGAAATCCATGAAGCTTTTGCTGCACAGGTTTTAGCAACTTTAAAAATCTGGGAAAATGATGATTTGGCTAAAAAATTCGGACTGGAAAAAGCATTAGGAAAAGTCGACAGAAATAAATTAAATGTAAAAGGCGGAAGTCTTGCTGTTGCACATCCTTTCGCAGCAACTGGTGGAAGAATCATCGGAACATTAGCGAAAATTTTACACGAAAAAGGAAGCGGAAAAGGATTGATTTCCATTTGTGCCGCTCGTGGACAAGGGGTAACGATGATTTTAGAAAAATAAAACTAAAAATATGGATAGAGTAGCACAATTAAGGCAATTCATCGGAAAAGAATTTACTGAGTCTCCATCGCCTTTTATGAAATGGCTCAACCCGATCGTTGTTTCTGTGGAAGAAGGTCAGTTGGAATTTCAATATACCGTAAGGCCGGAATGGCTGAATCCCATGGGAAATCTTCACGGCGGAGTTACTGCCGCGATTTTCGACGATGTAATTGGAGCCACCATGTTTTCTTTAAATGAAAAAACTTTCATCGTAACCGTAAATAATAGCATCGATTATTTTTCAACTGCAAAAGAAAATGATAATATTGTAGCCGAAACTAAAATCATCAAAAGAGGGAAGCAATTTGTAAACGCGCAATGCGAAATCTGGAACGCAGACAAAACACGCTTAATTGCTAGAGGAACCTCTAATTTATTCAAAATCAACAATTAAATGAAAAGAGTTGTCATTACAGGTCTTGGCGCAGTGACGCCTTTGGGAAATACAGTCGAAGAATTTTGGCAAAACAGCATCAATGGAGTGAGTGGTGCCAATAAAATAACTCATTTCGATACAGAAAAATTTAAAGTGCATTTTGCTTGTGAGGTTAAAAATTTTGATCCTAAAGTTCACTTAACACACAACGAAATCAAAAGAAGTGATCTTTTTTCACAATATGCCATGTATTCTACAGCGGAAGCTTTGAAAGATTCGGGGCTGGAGCTGGAAACTATGGATCCGTTTGATATTGGTGTAATCTGGGGAACAGGACAGGGCGGAATGATCACTTTCGAAAATGAAGTGAATGATTTTGCAAAAGGAGACGGAACTCCACGGTTCAATCCGTTTTTCGTTCCTAAATTCATTGCAAATATGGCTTCAGGAATGATTTCCATGAAATATGGGCTTCAGGGAATTAATTACACTACGATTTCTGCCTGTGCAACAGGAAATACTGCTTTGATGGATGCCTTCAATTATATTCGTCTTGGAAAAGCGAAAGTAATTATCAGCGGAGGTTCGGAAGCCGCGATTACAGAAGCTTCTATCGGAGGTTTCTCGAGTATGAAAGCGATGTCTACAAGAAATGATGATTTTGGAACCGCAAGCCGACCTTACGATGCTGACAGAGACGGTTTCGTAATGGGCGAAGGCGCAGGATCTTTAATTTTGGAAGAATATGAACATGCTAAAGCAAGAGGCGCAAAAATCTATGCAGAATTGGTGGGAGCAGCGATGACAGCTGATGCTTATCACATGACAGCCCCTCATCCAGAAGGTGTTGGAGCGATAAAAGCAATGCAATTAGCATTAACAGAGGCTGGTGCAAATATTGAAGACATCGACTACATCAATCCTCACGCAACCTCAACTCCATTAGGAGATTTGGTTGAATTGAATGGAATCACGAAATTATTTAAAGGAAATAAAAATCTCGACATCAGTGCTACAAAGTCCATGACCGGGCATTTATTAGGTGCTGCAGGAGCTGCAGAAGCGATTCTTTCGATTAAAGCGATTGAAAACGGAATTATTCCGCCGACGATCAATCTTCATAATATTGATGAAAATATTCCTAAAGATATCAATATTGTTTTTGGGGAAGCAAAGGAAAAGGATATCAATTTTGCCCTGAGTAATGCTTTCGGATTTGGAGGGCATAATGCGACTTTGGTTTTTAAGAAGTTTTCTTAATCTTTAAAATTTAGAATAAATCTCTCGCAGATTTAACTGATAACGCAGATTTATTATATACGCAAACATCTGGTAAATCAGCATAATCTGCGGGAGAAAAATATAGATTCTTCCTTCGTCAGAATGACAATCCAGATGGAAATTCTCAAAAAATTCAGTGCAAATAAAAAAAGCAGTCATATTATTCGACTGCTTTTCGTATTATGATTCTTTCAACCATTCCGAAGATGAAAGATAATCCTGATCGGGATAATAAATAAAAAGAACATTCTTCCCTTTGATTGTATTGATAATCGGTTCTGCCAAAGCTCTCGGAACAGCAGGACAACCCCAACTTCTTCCGATTCTTTTATGAGCTGCAGCAAATTCTTCACTTACATAATCTGCGCCATGCATTACAACTGCTCTTTGTAAAGCCGCATCATTAAAACCTTTGTCCATACCTAAAAGTTTCAGTGAATATCCGTTACCACCTTCGTATGTTACATCCGTAACATAGAAACCAAGGCTGCTTTGGTAAGAACTTTCTGTATTAGAAAAATTCATTGCAAATTCTTCTCCTGTATTTTTCCCATGAGCAACCAGCGAGTTGAACAAAACTTTTTTCTCGTTCATATCGATTACCCAAAGCCTTTTGGTATTGGATGACATTGAGAAATCACAAACCGTTAGTAAATGTGCGCTTTCATCTAATTTCCCCGCTTTCTTAAGATTATTAAATCCCAAAATTGCTTTAGAAAAAACATCAAAATTAAGCTTATGATCTGTTTTGAATAATATAGAATTGTAAAGTTCTTCAGAAGAACTCATTTCTTTGGTATCTTTTTTGGATGTAATGACAGCAACGGTTTTTGTTTCATTTGAGATGGTAACATCTTTTTTCAATTCGGTTTTTTCACCAGAAAAATGGAAAGAAGTTGTGACCATATAAACAATGCCCAATAGGCTATAAAATCCTTTCATAAATATTATGTTAAATTCAAATTGCGGTTACAAATTTATAAAATCATAATTATCAACATGTTAAATATGAAAAAGTTTAACTCAATTTAAGAAACTTTAACTCACCCTATTTCAGTTTTCTGAATCAGGAACAAATTCCAGACTTACAGAATTCATGCAGTATCTTACACCGGTCGGAGCCGGTCCGTCATTAAAAACATGACCTAAATGAGAATCACAACGCTTGCAAACAACTTCAATTCTTTCCATACCATGAGATGAATCACGGTGATACGCTACTCCACTTTTATCGGCTTCAAAAAAGCTTGGCCAACCGCAGCTGCTCATAAATTTTTGGTTAGAACGGAAAAGATGATTACCACAAACAGCACAGTAATATTCTCCCAACTCATCAAATTCATTGTATTTTCCTGTAAAAGGTCTTTCCGTTGCTGCTTCTCTTGCAATAGCATATAAGTCTGGAGAAAGAATTTTGAACCACTCGTCATTGGATACATTTAGCTTTGTACTGTCAGTTCTTGAGTAATATGGATTATTTTTTGCTTCGTTTTGCATAGAATTTTGTTTAAAACAGATTAAGTATTGAAAAATTTAACCACAAAAGTCACAAAAGTTTTTTCGTTATAATTAATGCTAAGATAAGCTCACAAAATATAAAGTATCCTTTTTAGCAGGAACATTAAACTTTTAAATATCGTCTAATTCCTTTTTGATTTTTGTGGAAAAAAAATTACAACCAAATTTAGTAAATTTGAGAATATGAATGACGAATCGAAACGAAAACAGCTCAGAAAATATAAAGCTTTTGCCACAGGACTTTTTGTTTTGATGGCGATTATATTTATTGTAACTACTATTCTTCAAAAAACTCATGAGTCACATTGGATTGGTTATGTTCGAGCATTTTCCGAAGCTGCAATGGTCGGGGCTTTAGCAGATTGGTTTGCAGTGACTGCACTTTTCCGTCATCCGCTTGGCTTACCGATTCCGCACACCAATCTTATTGAAAACAGTAAACAAAAACTCGGTGACAACCTGGGAAACTTCGTGGTTTCTAATTTTCTTTCACCTCAAACCATTCGTCCTTATATTCAGAAGCTTAAAATTTCAGGGTTTGTGGGAGAATGGCTTGGAAAGGAGAAAAATCAGGAAGTTTTAATTAAAAATTTATCTGATATCATTCTAGATATTCTAAATAAACTCGATGATTCTGAAGTAAGTCATTTTATAAGCAACAAGGTCTCTGAAATGACCGATAACATTAAACTCAATGCCATTCTCGGAAATGGAATCAACTATCTTTTAGACAAAAACGACCATCAGAAAATCATTACCAATCTTTCAAAACAGATCAAAGATTATATTATCGAAAACGATGAAATGATTCAGGATAGAGTAAAGAAAGGGAGTTATTCTTTTATTCCTTCATTTGTTGATAATAAGATTGCCGATAAAATTGCGAGCGGACTTTCAGATTTTTTTAAAGAAGTTGAAGAAAATCCGAATCACGAAATCCGCGATTTAATTACCAAAAAAATCTATGAATTTTCCCATGATTTAAAAGAAGATCCGAAATGGAATGACGAGTTTAAAACCATTAAAAATGACCTTTTAAAAAATGATAAATTAGCTGAATATTCAACAGACATCTGGACTTCCATTAAAAAAACACTGATGGAAGAACTTCAAAATGATGATTCTACGTTAAAAATATATCTCTCAAAAAATCTGAATGAATTTTCTCAAAATTTAAAAACCGACGAAAATCTTCAAAATAAAATCGATCATTGGGTGAGAGTGACTGCTTATAAATACATTTTAAGAAACACACATCAAGCTTCAACATTAATAAGCTCGACTGTTGGAAATTGGCAGGGAAAAGAGTTGAGCCAGAAACTGGAACTGGAAGTTGGAAAAGATTTACAATTTATTCGTGTGAACGGAACTTTAGTCGGTGGATTGGTTGGGCTAATTATTTATACGATTTCGCATTTTTTCATTTAAGATAATCTCACGCAGATTGGGCAAATTTAGCAGATAAATTAACTTTAAATCTGCCATATCTGCTAAATCAGCGAGACAAAAAAAGCAAAACCTCATCGATTTTGCTTTCCAATATGTTTTAAATAAAAATTATCTAGAAATTCTACTTGCTCTGGTCAAAATCTCCTGATTAATATCGTTTATTAATTGCGGACCCTCGTAAATAAACCCGGTATAAAGCTGAACCAAACTTGCACCTGCATCCAGTTTTTCAATCGCATCTTTTGCAGAATGAATTCCGCCAACTCCAATAATCGGGAATGCTCTGTTGCTTTTATCCGAAAGATATTTAATCATTTTTGTACTTCTCTCACGAATAGGCTTTCCGCTTAAGCCACCGTTTCCGATTTGTTCTAAAACTTCCGGCGATGTTTTCAGACCTTCTCTGTTTACCGATGTATTTGAAACTACAATGCCATCAATTTTTGTTTCAGCAATCAGTTCAATAATTTCATCTAATTGATTGTTATTCAAATCCGGAGCAATTTTTAATAAAATTGGTTTTTGTACAGACTTTGATTGGTTGATTTTCTTTACTTCTGTAATTAGTTCTCTCAAATATTCGACATCTTCCAGTTTTGCGTGGCTTCCAACGTTTGGACAGCTTACATTCAGAACGAAATAATCTACGTAAGGATGCAGACCGTCGAAACAATCCAGGTAATCCTGTGTATAATTTTCCGGCGTTGTATTGGTATTTTTTCCGATGTTTCCGCCAATGATAATTTTTCCTTTGTTGCCTTTCAGTTTTTCAATTGCGGCTTCCAAACCTTCATTGTTGAAACCCATTCTATTGATGATTCCGCCATCTTCAATTAAACGGAACAATCTTTTCTTAGGATTTCCAGCCTGAGCTTTTGGCGTTACCGTTCCGATTTCCACAAATCCGAAGCCTAAGTCGCCTAATTCGTTAAATAAAACCGCATTTTTATCAAAACCGGCAGCCAACCCTACAGGATTTTTAAATTTTAAGCCGAAAACTTCTCTTTCAAGACGCTTGTCAACAAGAGGTTTTGGAAGGAATAATTTTGTAAGAAACCCGAAATTTTTGAGCATTGAAAAAGTAAAGTGGTGTACTTCTTCGGGATCAAATTTGAAAAGAATCGGGCGAATGAGCGATTTGTACATTGAAAAAAAGTTTTACAAAAATACTCATTTTAAAATTAATGGTTTATTGATGTGTGATAGTTTTTATAAAACACAAGTTTCACAAATGTTTTCGCCAATGAACACAAATCTTGCTTGATCTGTTAAATCAAAGAGGTATTTCCAGAGTTTGTCATTCTGCAGGAATCTAAGCTCGAATTATTTATATCATATCTAATACTATGTTTAGATGCTTTCAGCATGACCAACTGTATACTGATGGAAATTAAGAATAAGCACTCAAATCGAAATTCAAAATATTTCCCACCCTTTTAAAATCATCATCTATCGCAGCATTTACCGTAATTTTCTCGTTAGAAACAGGATGATTAAAACTCAATTGATGCGCATGAAGCGTCATTTTGTTGACGCCAAATGTTTGAAGCCATAATTTATTCTGTTTGTTGCAACCATGTTTTCGGCAGCCTAAAATTGGATGCAAAATATGTTTAAAATGCTTTCTCAACTGATGAAATCGTCCCGTTTCAGGGATAGCTTCTACCAAACAATATCTCGAGGTCTGATGTTTTAAAAAAGGTAAATCTATTTCTGATGTCTGCAAACGACGGTAATACGTAATTGCATTCTGCTTGACTTCATTTTCATTCACCAAATCATAGTCGATCGTTTCTTCTTCTTTTGCCCAACCCCGGAGAATGGCGATGTATTTTTTTTCAACCAGTTTTTCCTCAAATTGAGTGCTCATCATTCTCAGTGTATCTTTATCTAAAGTGAACAACAAGACACCCGAAGTTTTTCGATCTAATCGATGTACCGGATAAACTTTCTGCCCGATCTGCTTTCTCAATTCCTGGATGGCATATGTATCGGCTTCTCCGGAATAAAAAGATTTGTGAACCAACAATCCGCTGGGTTTGTTGATGGCAATTAAATGTTCGTCCTGATAAAGAATTTCTAACATTTTGCAAAACTAAATATAATTAGTTCTACAACTCTCTTTTAAAAGTATAAATAATACCATAAAAAGTTCCTCCATAATCTCTGCTTTCTGCAGTTACCAATTCCCAGCCCTCATTTCCATGCTGGTTTAAAACTTTATCAATTTCAGCTGGTTCATATCTGGCTCCCCAAAATCCTTTAGGTTCAATAATCACTGTTTTATACTCGAATCTTTTTTTCATAATAATTTTTAATTTTAAAAGTACAATAAATTCTATGAGTTTAAATCTAACGGGTTTTTGATTTGCGCAGATTGAGGCTAAATTTAAATTATGCTAAACCTCATAGGTTTTTGAAACCTATGAGGTTTATTTTTATTTAACGCACTTCTGTCAATAGCCCTGATTGCAGCGGCATCCTTTTGTGATGAGGAACGAAGAGCAAAAGATATAGCGGAAAGCAGGTTCCTGGCTACTAAAAATCTGCAACGCAAAAACTTCCAGCATCCCGCTTCCTACTTCCTGCTTTTTCACTATTTTTGCAGTCAAGACGAAAAATTTATGGCAAAGCAAGAAGATGTTTTCAAGAAAGTGATTTCTCACGCTAAAGAATATGGTTTTATTTTCCCTTCGAGTGAGATTTACGATGGTTTATCTGCAGTTTATGACTACGGACAAAACGGTGCAGAACTGAAAAATAATATCAAACAATACTGGTGGAAAGCGATGGTACAGCTTAACGAAAATATTGTGGGTATTGATTCGGCAATTCTGATGCACCCGACAACTTGGAAAGCTTCAGGCCACGTTGATGCATTCAACGATCCTTTGATTGACAATAAAGATTCTAAAAAACGTTTCAGAGCAGATGTTTTGGTGGAAGACTATTGTGCAAAAATTGAAGATAAAGAGAACAAGGAAATCGAAAAAGCAGCGAAAAGATTTGGTGAGGCTTTTGATAAAGAACAGTTTGTTGCAACGAATCCGAAAATTTTGGAATACAGAGCAAAAAGAGAACAAATTCTTTCAAGGTTGGCAAAATCTCTTGAAAAAGAAGACCTTGCCGATGTAAAAGCTTTAATTGAAGAATTAGAAATCGCTGATCCTGACACCGGTTCGAAAAACTGGACGGAAGTAAGACAATTCAACTTAATGTTCGGAACTAAATTGGGTGCTTCTGCAGATTCTGCGATGGATCTTTATTTGAGACCGGAAACTGCTCAGGGTATTTTCGTTAACTTTTTAAATGTTCAGAAAACATCCCGTCACAGACTTCCTTTCGGTATCGCACAAATCGGTAAAGCATTTAGAAATGAAATCGTTGCGAGACAGTTTATTTTCAGAATGCGTGAATTCGAACAAATGGAAATGCAATTTTTTGTAGCTCCGGGAACTGAACTTGAATTCTACGAACAGTGGAAACAAAAACGTCTGAACTGGCATAAAGCACTAGGTTTAGGTGATGAAAATTACAGATTCCACGATCATGAGAAATTGGCGCACTATGCAAATGCTGCAGCTGATATTGAATTTAATTTCCCGTTTGGATTTAAAGAACTGGAAGGTATCCACTCAAGAACGGATTTCGATTTAAAAGCGCATGAAGAATTCTCAGGAAGAAAGCTTCAGTTTTTCGACCCTGAAAGAAATGAAAACTATGTTCCTTATGTGGTGGAAACTTCTGTAGGTTTAGACCGATTATTCCTTTCTATTTTCTCTCATTGCTTAAAAGACGAAACGTTAGAAGACGGTTCAGAAAGAACAGTTTTATCTTTACCACCAGCTTTAGCACCAATTAAAGCGGCGATTCTTCCGTTAATGAAGAAAGATGGTTTGGCAGAATATGCTGAGAAAGTTTTCAACGATTTGAAATACGATTTCAATTTGTTCTACGAAGAAAAAGATGCAATCGGAAAACGTTACAGAAGACAGGATGCGATTGGAACACCTTACTGTATCACCATCGACCACGATTCTTTGACAGATCACACTGTGACGATCAGAGACAGAGACACCATGGTTCAGGAAAGAGTTCCTGTTTCGGAATTGAGAAGAATAATCGATGAGAAAACAAGTTTCAGAAATTTACTTTCTAAAATATAGACCGAAAAGCCTTGAGAAATCAGGGCTTTTTTGTTGCTAAATTATTTCTTAAGTTTTGGCTAAAGTCAATCTGCAAACATTTTTTATTAGAGCGGACTAAAGTCCGCCCCTATTGAATAAATCTCAAGAAAAATGCAACCTAAAAATATTTTCTTCAGCATATTTAAACTATCCTTTAATTCATTACATTTGGATTTCAAATAATAACTATGAAGAAAATCTCTTTTTTAATGTTTGGATTATTCCAGACATTTGCTTTTTCCCAAACTCAGGATCTGGCTTCTTTAGCTTCAGGACAAAACATCGGCATGAATGCTCTCTTCGATACCAAAGATAATTTATACGGTTATGTTTCGATGTATTCATTAGGTAAAACCGATAAAAAAACCCAGAAATTCGAATATGTACTTTTAGATAAAAACCTCAACCCTGTTGCCAATAAAGAATTTGAGGCGAATATGTTGGTCGCTAATTATCACGGATATGTAGATTTTAAAGGTCAGATTATTCTGCAGCCTTCCGATTTTAATTATTTGCAGGCTTTGGCTAAAGATGCAACACGACCTGTTTCTATGGTGATTGACCCCAAAACCAATACGGTAAAGCCGAAAGTTTATTATGATTACCAGGAAAACGGAACCTTCGTAGAAATTACGCAGCCAAAATCATTTAAAGAAGAAAGAAAAGAAACCCGTGCGGAGAAAAAAGACAAAGGATACAACTATCTTTCTTCCGTAGCAGAAATTAAAGAAGGCGGTTATCTTGCAATAGAACTGAATGATTACGGAAAATACGTCAATAAAAACAGCCTGATCAGATTTGACGAAAACAAGAAGCAAATGTGGCGATACAGCTACAATACTGACGGAAGCAAAAAGGTGTTTTCAGACCTTACTATTCTTGAAAGAGACGAAAATTTTCTTTACGGAATTCTGAGAAAAGTAAATGATGACGAAAAAACATTCTCCGTTCTTGTCATTGACATGAAGACCGGAAAAGAAGTTTCTAATAAACCATTGACCGGACTTTCCCCTGAAACCATCTACAATATTGACGCTTTATATTCAAGCGGTCGAAAAATCGATAATGATAAAACGTTCGATGACAAAGTTGTTTATTTAGGCAGAAATTACGAGAAAGGAGATAAAGGTTTTGCCCGTTTGATGCTTGATAAGAAAAGTTATAATGTAGATTTGAAAACAATCGGTTACAAACCCGACCTTTCAGCTCATATTCCTAAGCTCAGTGCAGACGGAGGTGTAGAAAACGGATATTTTCTCCAGACAAAAGACGTCTATTTTATGAGTGACGGAAGTGTAGGAATTCTGTCTGAAAAATTCAAGCCTGAAGGACAATACAGCGCTCCTAAAACGACAGATTTAGTTTATATAAATACTGATAAAGATTTTAAAGTAAAAGATGTTCAGGTTTTTGAAAAAGCAAAATCAAAATGGGTAAACAGCGATTATCTATTTTCACAATATCTGAATGACGGAAAAGATGTTGTATTTTTCTTCAGAGATTATCAAAAAGATCAGGTAACCAAAGAAAAAAAATGGAATCTCTTCATCAATACCGTTGTTGACGGAAAATTCAAGCAGGAAGTTATTCCTATTTCTGAGAAAGACAATTACACCGTTATTCCTTATGTTGCCAAAGAAGGATATATTCTTTTGAGAGAAATAAACGAAAAAGAAAAGTTCAATAAGGTTCGTTTGGAAAGACTGAATTATTAATTAAAACTAAAATTGAAGCATAAAAAAGACTAGCAGATTTGAAATTTGTTAGGCTTTTTTCTTTTCAAAAATCTGTGAAATCTGCGGGAAATAAAATTACTTACGATTCTTTCTGATAATATTCCGCAATATTTTTTATTTCATCCAGACTTAAATTCCACATAAAATTAAGGAACTGCTGATAGCTTTCACTTTGGTTTTTGGGGTCTACTCTATCGAGATAACGGTTTAAATTATAATTTTTTCGTGCCTCATAAATTTTAGCAAAACATTTCCCCAGCCAACTTTTATAATATTTTTCTTCTTCGCCATCCTGTAAAAACTGCAGGCTTGCGTAAATTCCGACTCCATAATCTTCCGAATGATAAAAATTGGGCAGGGTTTCCATTCTTGCAATTTTCTCAAGAACAGCGTACGATTCGGATGCTTTTTCATCTTTTAGTTCAGCTTGCAATTCAGGGAAAAGTTTTTTGAGATTGGTAATTCTTAAGGCAATTTCCGGATGAGATTTCAAAGAATCTTTATTTAGTTTATCGTTAAAATTATTGTAATTATACAGGGAAAAATCTTCTTTTTTAAGCCATTTGTCTTTGAATTCCTGATTCGGAAGTCCGAAATACTTTTTATATGTCTCTATCTTTAATGTTCTTGGTGAAATCGTGTCAAAATCTTCCAGTCTTTTTAAGGTATTGATAAATTCATTTTTTTTAAAATCACTGTTTTTAAAAACGGCATATCCCAAAGAATCCGCCTGCATTTCCTGTTTCCGGTTTTCTGCACCTTTCCTGTAAATCCTGTTTTTTAAAACATTAAAAGCTCTCTGATTACGGTTTTCTTTAGCTGATTTAATGTCCTGAACCACCAATTTATCCAGCTGATCCTGATTGATAAGATTCAGGAAGCTTTTCATCGTGTGTTCTGTAATTTTATGCCCTAATTCATGCGAAATTACGGCGGCTAGCTGGTCATCGTTATTCAGCCAGTTGAAAAGTCCCATATTGATCACAAAAGTTCCGTCTGCAAAACAGTAAGCGTTTGGTGTGTTGTCTTTTGCAATAAGGATTTTTAAATTTTGTGGAATCTGAGGATTGTTTTTTCTCAAACACTCCAACAGATTTTTCACTTTTGCATCGAAAACAGAGTTGAAAACAAAGTCTTTATTCTTAACTTGTTTTTCAAAGTTTTTCCCGACCTCTTTATAGATTTTAGACAACTCGATGCCCGTTTTCCCTGAATATTGTGTTTTGAGATTTTTTATTAGAAGCTCATTGTTGACCGAATAATTTTTAATAAAATCTTTTCGTTGAATATAATCTGCAGTATCAATGGTTTTGTACACCTGACCCGAACAAATCACCGAAAAAGAAAGCAGTAAAAAAAAGAGGTATTTTTTTATCATAATCATTCAATAATCACAAAAATAATTCATTTGATAATACATCTATTTTATTTTTAAAATTATTTTAAATTTGTTTAAGACCAACTGCCTATGATCATTCTTGTTTACATCGCCACATTTTTAGTTGCTGTAGCGGTGATTTTTTATTTTTTAGGATATTCTTATCTCTTCAGCGGTATTTCAAAAACCTATTTACGAGGAAGAATGAGTGCCAATATCGATGATGGAAAACTGTTTCGCAGCAATATCATTCACACGTCGAAACCTGTTCTTTGGGATGAGCATCCTGATTACAACAAAAAAGATTTACCTAAAAATATTACTGATGACCTTCTTCATTCCAATACTGCGTCATTTCTTGTCGTGAAAGACGGGAAATTACTTCACGAGCAATATTGGAAGGATTATAATAAACTTTCTAAAACCAATTCTTTTTCAATGGCAAAAGCAGTAACTGTAATGCTCTTGGGAAAGGCTTTAGAGGAAGGAAAAATCGAAAATATTGATCATAAATTTTCTGAATACTATGAAGAATTTAAAAACAAACCTTTCGGAAGAGATCTCACCTTAAAGAATCTTGCTCAGATGGAATCGGGGCTTGATTGGGATGAAAATTATAACAATCCTTTTCTTCCCAATGCAAAAGCTTATTATGGAAGAAGTCTCATTAAGGCTACATTTTCGAGAAGATTTAAAGAAAAACCGGGTGAAAGATTTGAATATCAAAGCGGCTCAACCCAGCTTTTAGGATTTGCGGTAAAAAAGGCAGTCAATCAATCTTTATCGAGCTATTTATCTCAAAAATTCTGGATTCCGATGGGAATGGAGCAAAATGCAGAATGGAGCGTCGATGAAAGCGGAATGGAAAAAACATATTGCTGTATTCACTCCAATTCAAGAGATTTTGCAAAACTTGGGCAATTGTTTTTGGATGACGGAAAAGTGGGAGATGAGCAAATTTTAAATTTAGATTTTATAGAAAAAATGCGAACGCCTACCCAAAAATCCAGAGAAATTTACGGGATGGGATTTTGGATCAATCATGATAATCCGATTAAACATTATTATTTCTTAGGTTTGCAAGGACAATATATCATCATGATTCCGGAGCACAAAATGGTTATTGTGAGAACCGGAAGTCATATGAACAATCCTAAAAACGACAGAGGAAGACCGGATCAGGTGAAGTTTTTGGTGAATGAAACGGTGAAGTTGTTTGCTTAAAAAGGCTAAGGTTTAGGCTAAGGTTGAGTTTGAGAATATTTTTTGAACCATTAAGTTTAATTAAGATTTAAGATGATTTAAGGATTTCTAAAGAAATTTATTAAGTAGGTCTGAATTTAGATTGATCTGAATCTTAAAAAAGCCTTACAAACTAAAAATCATAATGTTTAAACTTCATTTAAAGTAAAAACATGGAAAAATACAATCCTTTAGTGGATGAATATATTGAGAAGTCTGCAGATTTTGCGAAACCGATTTTAAATTATCTCCGGGAAATTGTTCATGAGGTTTGTCCGGATGCGGAAGAAGCGATCAAATGGAAGTTCCCGACGTTTATGTACAAAGGAAAAATTCTTTGTTCGACTGTTTCGTTTAAACAATATTGCAGCATGGGATTCTGGCTACATGATGAAATGACAACGATAAAAAATCTTGAAACTGATGCCGAAAAAACCAATATGTTCAGCCTAGGAAAGATTACCAGGCTGGAAGATTTGCCATCCAAACCTCAGCTTAAAAAAATTATTCTCGAAGCCGTGGAACTTACCGATATGGGAGTGACGATGAAAAAAGCTCCCCCTTCAAAAGTTGAAATCGAAGTTCCCGATTATTTTCATAACGTTTTAGATCAAAACAAAAAAGTATTGGAAATTTTTCAAAAATCATCGCCTTCTTTCAGAAAAGAATACATCAATTGGATTATTGATGCTAAAACTGAAGCTACCCGAAATAAAAGAATCGAACAGGCAATAGAATGGATTTCCGAAGGAAAAGGCAGGAATTGGAAATATGAGAAAAAGAAGTGATTGGGCTGGAAGTTAGATGATGGAAGCTGGAGGTTTACAAGATTGAAACAATTTTAATTTTAAACTAAATTTTTAGTGGAATCTGAAATTAGCTTCCGGTAGCGTATTATTTTTAAGGAAAGCTTCGTATTCCGGAGATAATTGAGCCCGTCCCCAAGTATTTTTTCCACTCATGCTTCCGAGGCGCACTTTATCTTTACCGTACTTTTTATTCATCGCATCCATTGCTCTCATCACTGGCAAATGTTGATTTTGAGTATCTTCTTCAAATAAATTAATCAATCTCTGGTCTTCAGGTACAAAATCATTGACAATGACTCCTGCTTTTTTATAATGAAAACCTTCTTCAAAAATAGATTCAAACAAATCGTTTACAACCCTTCCAATAAGAATTGAGGAGTTTGTCGGATTGGGCAGGATCTGAGTTCTAGCATTTCTGTATTCTGGTAAATCTTTTCGGAAACGGTTGGTCTGTACAAAAACTGTAACCATTTTACAACAGGTATTTTGCTTTCTCAGCCTTTCAGAACAATACATTCCGAAAGTTTCTACACGTTCACGAACCTCTTCTTTTTTGGTAAGCATCTGCATAAAGCTTCTCGTCACCGCAATAGATTTTTTGGGTGATGGTGAATCTAATTCCAACTGACGAATTCCTTTCAGCTCGTTGATCATTCTCACCCCGTGAATTCCCATGACTTTCCGCACCCACATTTCCGGTTTTTGAAGTAGATCCCATGCTTTGTGAACACCATTGTCATGCATTTTTATGGCAAGCCTTCTCCCGATTCCCCAAACATCACCAATTTCTAACCATTTTAAGGCCTTTTCTATTTTTTCGGGAGTATCTAAAGCAAAAACTCCGTTGAATCTTTCAGGATCTTTTTTTACAATTCTGTTTGCAATCTTACACAACGTTTTCGTTGGAGCAATACCAATACTTACGGGAATCTTGGCCTTATTTTTAATTTCTTCTTTTAATTGAATACAGTAATTAAAAATATCAACATATTTAAAACTTGTAAGATCCAGAAAAAGTTCATCAATACTGTAAACCTCATAATCCTTTTCTCCAACATAAGATTTTGAAATTTCGATAACCTGCTGGCTTTTAAAATTATACAGTTCGAATTTTGCAGAGAAACACTTTACATCATGCTTTTTAAAAAGCTCTTTATATTTAAACGCCGGAGCCGCCATCGGAATTCCTAAATCTTTGGCTTCCTTGCTTCTCGACACAACACATCCGTCGTTGTTGGAAAGCACAACAACAGGCTTATTTTCAAGTTCCGGATTGAGCGTTCGCTCACAGGAAACAAAGAAATTATTGCAGTCGACTAAAGCATACATGGAGTAAAAATTGCTATTTTAAAATACAAATCTATAACTTTAAAATAGAATATTATGTTTAATCAAAAACTTTAACATTGACATTATTAATTTAAAAATCAACCAGTTAGATAACTTTAAATACGTCAAGATTTGTCGCATTAATGTATTAATCAGCATCTTGAAAAAATGTATTTTTTAATTTAAAAATGGTGATTTTTATTTTTGAACACGTCAAGTTTTGGCGCAACATACCTCTACATTTGTTTCAGAAAAAAATTAAAAATTATGGATAAAGTAACCCAACAAAGAATTGAGAAATTGCATCCTTTTGTAAGAGAGGAAGTAAAACAAATTATTAAAGAATGCGATGCAGCATTAACAGGAAAAGCCAAAATCAGAATTACCCAGGGATTGCGAAGTTTTGAGGAACAGGAAAAACTGTATGCCATCGGAAGAGTGACTTCAGGAAAAAAAGTAACCAATGCAAAAGCAGGACAAAGCATTCACAATTACGGTTTGGCAGTCGATATGTGCTTAATTATTGACGGAAAAACAGCAAGTTGGGACACTGCAAAAGATTGGGACAACGACAAAATCGCCGACTGGTACGAATGTGTGAAAATTTTCGCAAAACATGGTTGGGACTGGGGTGGAAACTGGAAAACATTTAAAGACCTTCCGCATTTCGAGAAGAAGAATTTTCCGACTAAAAAAGGGCTGGTAAAAACGAGTTGGAGAGCACTTTCTAAGCTGAAAAGGGATAAGGATGGATATGTAATATTTGAAAAATAATTTATCATAATTTATTTAACACGTCAAGTTCTGTCGCTTCCCGTTCCTATCTTTACTCTACCAAAATAACAGTAGAAAAATGAAAAAAACAACCCTACTTTCTTTAGATGGAGGCGGAATAAGAGGTATCATAACCTGTATTATTTTACGCTACATAGAAGAGCAGCTGCAGATTCATGATAAACCGGGCGCAAAGCTTGGTGATTATTTTGATCTGGTTGCAGGAAGCAGCACGGGAGCATTGATTGCGGCAATTATTTTGTGTCCCGACGAACACCGAAAAGCAAAATATTCCATTCAGAAAGGTTTGGAATTGTATTCCGAAAAAGGTGGTGATATATTTCAGGTCTCTTTTTGGGAAAGACTGATTAATCCTTATGGGCTTTTCAATGAAAAAATCTCTCAGGAAGCTTTAGAAAAAAACCTGAATGATTTTTTTGGAAATCTAGAATTAAAAGAACTCATAAAACCCTGCTTAATAACAAGTTATGACATAGAAAACCGAAGAGCAAAATTATTCAATTCCTGGAAAGCCAGTTTGATTACAGATAATTTTTATGTAAAAGATATTTGCAGAGCGACTTCAGCGGCGCCGACTTACTTTACGCCGGTTCAGATTAAATCGATGTACGGACAGATTTTCAGTTTAATTGACGGTGGAATGTTTGCCAATAATCCGGCATTGTGTGCCTATGCTGAAGCCAGAAAAATTCCTTTTGCTGAAGTTCTGAAAAACCACCAAAAGGCCAATCATCCGACGGTAAAAGACATGATCATTGTTTCTATCGGGACCGGAATAGAATCTAAAAGTTATTCATTCAAAAAGCTGGAAAAAGCCGGAAAAATAGGTTGGGTAACGCCTATTATTGATATTCTGATGTCTGCCAATGCAGAAACAGTAGATTATCAGCTCTGTCAGATGTTTCAGACTTTGGGGGCACGAAACCAGAAAAATTATTATAGAATTAATCCATCTCTGAAAAATGCTTCTCCTGCAATGGATAATGTAAGAAGATCCAATATTGAAAACCTGATTCAGGCAGGATTAAGCTATATTGACGACAACAGAGAAACTTTAAATCAAATTGTACAAAAGCTGATCAGAAACAAAATATAAGCTTTTTAACTTATAAAGGACAAATATAAGCTAATTCAATTATATTCATCATTTGTAAGCTGTTTACTTAATTAAAAAGATTTTTTAAACACTGAAAAAACACGTCGACTTTTGTGTCGCTCCGCTCTCCTACTTTTGTAGTATAAACAAAGACAAAAAAACAAAATCTTAAACTTTTAAACACTTTATCATTCAACATTTCTTTATGCTGAACAGCAAGAATTATATTCAAAAAACAACTAATTTTTTAAAGCACAAAAACATGGAAACATCCAATCACAATTCCGATATAATCATCAATGATGATCTCTACACCATTAACTGGAGCGATATTGAAAACACCGAAATCGACTACGAAAATTATCTTGATGACATTGAAAACTTCTTCAGGGAAGATTTTGAAAGTGATGTTTTAGAAGAGGATTTTTACAATTAAAATATACAATAAAATTAAAACACGTCAAGTTCTGTCGCTCATCAAGAGTACCTTTGAAGTATCAATAAAAACACAAAACAATCATAAATCTTTCCTGACAAAATTCTGAATTCGACTTCTAAAAAAAGTCTGAACAGCCAGAAATACGTCTAAAAACTAACAGTTAAAAAAATACAAAATGACTTTCTCTATTAAAAAGAAAGGTGGATATCTTTTGCCGGAAACCACCTTAAAAAATAAGGCTGAAACTGAAGTTACTCTAATAAAAAGAGGCTTCGAAATTTTAATCTTAAAAGCAAACAAATTTATAAAAATGAAATCAAAAGAAGAATTAAAAAAATTATTCGAAAATGGTGACAAACCTACACAGGAAGATTTCTGGGAATGGCAAGACTCCTATTGGCACAAAGATGAAAAACTTCCTACAGAAGCTGCGGGTATCTATAAAATAAAAGGCTCTATTGCAGACTTAGCAGCTCTTAATGCTATTACAGGTATGTCAGAAGGAGATGTTTACAATATTATTGATAGTGGAGATAATTACGTTTATGTTTCTGATATTGACAATACAGGTGTAGCTGGTTGGGATAAACTATCAAGTGTTGTCGACTTTAGTAATGTAGTCATGAAGACAGGAGATCAATTTATAGAAGGTGAAAAAACATTTGATACAGCACCATTTATTCCAAATGCTATTGAGACAGATCAAGCTATGAGCTTAGGTCAATTATATGGGACAGGTTTATGGAGTCTTGATGCTCCTTCAACCACTAACTTAAATGCTATTGATAGAACTTGTTTTTTAAGAATTAATTCTAATACATTAAACAGACCGTTTGATAATGGAACTGTTTTAACTCAAATGCATCAAGAGAATCAACAAACTCAAATAGCTATTGATTTGCTTACCGGTGAAATTTGGACAAGAGCAAAAAATAATAATTTAGGTTGGTCTGATTGGAAAAAATCAGGAACAGGTAATTTTTTACCATTATCAGGAGGTGCTTTAACCGGAGGTGGAGTTATTGAAGATAGCGCTAATATTATTATAAAACAAAATGATAATGGTATAGATGTTAAGGGAATTAGTTGGAATAATAAAAATGGATCAGGTACTCCTATTTCAGGAATAGGATCATTCACTAATAATGGTGATTTTGTTTATCATTATGTAGGTTGGAGTTCAACTCCTTGGGAAGAAACAAATTGCTTTTATGTTTCAGAAGATGAGTTGAAATGGAAGAACCAAGATGTAATGCAAGATTTACAAAATGTTTTAAATAAGGGTAGTTATGCTGAATCTTCTGATGGAAATAGTTTAGTCACTATAGCTCCTGAACAGGTTTATTTTAATATCAGTTTTAACGATGGCCAATATAATAGGTCTGTTATTGAGCAATCTCAATCTTATATTAATTTTGGATATGCTCAGACAAAAGATGAGGTTGATTCAGATGGAGTAACACCTATTCAAGTAAATTATGATAGAAATATTATTTTAAATGAAAATGGTATTATGTTATCAGATGGAATGGATGCTGATAGACAACAAACAAAGGTTCATTTAGATAAAGTTAATCGTAATTTTAAAATTGAACATAGAGTAAATAAGAATTTTGGTATAGGTGATCCTATTGATGCTATCAATAAAATAGAGATACTTCCTGATGCAATGTCTTTTGGTTTATTTAGTCCTGAACAAGAAACTAATTATGCTTATAACACATCTGTGAACTTAGAAGGTGGCGGAGGTATTAATTTATATTCAAGTTATAGAGATTTAACAGAGGGTACACCAACACCATTTTATAGAAAAACTGCATTAATATTAGACCCTATAGCACAATCTTTAGAAGCTTTTTTTGATAATGGGGTTGGTGATGTTCCAGTTGTAACAAAAATAACATCTAAAGGTATTACTTCAAATACTGATTTTTCAAATACTATGAGTAACCTTGATTTTGTACAAAGAAAATTTGTTGTTGATAAAATTAATAATTTGATAAATCAAATTAATTCAGGTGTTCATCCAATACCAAATATTTCTTAATAAATATATAAATCAAGCCACTCTTAATTGAGTAGCTTATAAACTTTAATATGAAACCACTTGTATTAAAAATTAAAGGTATAGATACTATTATTAAGTGTCTTAAACCTGTTAATGATAGTACTTATATAGATAGTATTAATAAGGCTTTTAATTATCTAGATATTTCTCAAGCTTCTATTGTTGTAAGGAATATTTGTGATACAGGATTTATACTTCCTGTCAAGTATTATTTACTCAAAACGAGAGTTTTGACTCTACGTTTCTCATCAATTGATAGAAACATTCTTGATTTAAGTAATAGCGCTAATCATACGTTTTGCCTACTACTTCACTTTACTCCTCATTACAACTAACATACTGCACTAAAAACAAATAATTATATAAAAATTTTAACCCTAGACTATTATGTCAACAAATACTTCAGCAAAAGCAGTTCCTTTTACTGTTGCAGAATCCTTGATTGGAGAAGGAATTATTAATTATAAATCAACAAATAATATGAACACAAATAACAACGCATCACAAACACTTTTCAGATTTGTAAGCTTAAGAAACCCTCAACTTACAGAAACTAAAGTTGATAATTTAGGATTTATCCATAGACCAAAAGATTTAGACAGCGCTTTTGACAGTCAGGTTTCTGAAACAGATTCTGCAATAGCAAAATTCCAGGCAATGGAACGTGCGGCAAAAGAATTTATTCCAACCGGATTTGCCAATGAAGCACAGATTGAATCTGGTGTTTTTGCAGAATCCCTAAAATTAGGAAGAAAGATTGCTAAAAAACATGAACTTACTGACCAGGATAAAAACAATGCTGTTAGTTTATATGACGCTACTTCACCGGAACATTATAAAGCTTTATGGGATAATCTGATGTTCCAAACCGTCATGCAGAGCGATTTCTACGTAAAAGAAGCAATTATTTATATTTTAAAAGCAATTCACTTTGGTTATGTTTGTCAGTTACAGGCAACGGATGAACTTAAAAAAATCAATGGGGAAGATTTAATTGCCAAATCATTGGAAGCAAAAGTAGTTCTTCCGTTAAGATTTTTCGGTGACGGAACAGATAATTCAGGGTCAACAATTATTACCAACAGAGCTTTTACAGTAGGTAGATCAGCAGTTGGTCTTGAAGATCCCATCAATGCCGAACAACTTCCAATGGCTGTTCAGGAACAACTGAAAGCAGAAGGAGAAAAAATATCCGAATTATCGGCTGCAGATTTAGAAAAACAAGGCTTAGAAAAACTAAAAGCAGAGCTTGAGAAAGTTCAAAAGTGGTATTATAAGATGAAAGACAAAGCTTATGATACTGCCTATAAAGATTACCTGGATCTTTATCAGTCTGAAATTGATGAATACAACCGAAAATATGCGGAAATCGAGGCCAGGATTACTGAAGAAATGTCTGAAGAGGAAATCCGTGCTTTATTTGCAGCTCTGGAAGAATTACAAGTACCCCCTTTTACTTTTGAATACAGAGATGAGCTGAATTTTGAAGACTTTAAAGCTAAGCTATCGACAGAATCTTTAAAAATGTTTGTTAATCATTTCACAGATGCAGATGGAAAAGAATTAGACTTTTCATCGATCGGTGTGATTTCCGACAGGCAGTTACAGGTAGGAGAAGCTATTGTTTCTATGGATAAGGAGTATGATACGTATTCGGAAGTATTTGAAGAATTAACAGAAAGACTAAGCGCGCAAACAAAAATTTTGTTTGAAAAAACACCTCTTAATGAAAAAGTATATGCCAATTTAGGCGGAGCGCTAATTCCCGTAAATGATTTCAGTACGTCGTCAAATACAATCTCAAGAACCTATTATCTTCAGGCTAATCAGCAGGCTGCTTCTAATTCTTATGTAACATTCTATTATCAGGCCGAAAGTAATTCTTGGGGCACAGCTTCTGCAAAAATCGACGCCATTACAGACTACGGTTCTCATCAAGAAACATATTCAAACATCACTGTTTCCGGAGGCAAAGTAACTTTCCCTTTGATGTTACTCAACAAGTTTGGGAAAGTCATCAGAAACTTAAAAATTAAAATATTCTTTAATAATGGAGAAGAAGCCAATCTTGAATTTTTAGGCGTAACGATGGGACAGCCTTACACCGGAATTCTCTATACCGAAAGAGTAAAACAGGAAATCGAAAATCCTTCCGAGCCGGGAACCACTCCAAAACCGGGAACTTTTATTCCAAAACATTTTGGTGTGAAAAGATTAGGAATTGCGGATTATTTAAAGGTAGAGCAGAGTATTCATGCCTATGTTCCCGGAGAAGTTTCCAATATCGAAAACGTTATGGCTAGTGAATTGCGTCACAAGTCGTCAGTCTCAAGGGATTATTCCGAAATTACCGATACAACTTCAGAGTCTATCGAAACCGAAAAGATTTCCGATACTACAAAGGCCGAAAGAAATGAAATGCAGACTGAAGTTGCCAAAGAAATTGATAAACAACAGAGCATTACTGCAAGTACAAATTTCAGCTACAATACTGGTGTATATAAATTTGACATTGGAGGTGGTTACGCGAACAATACGGCTCAGCATGACAGCACAAGACAAGCCGTTGCCAAATCTCAGGAAATTACCGAGCGTGCAATGGAAAGAGTTCTTACCAAAATCAATAAAGAACGTGTTCAGAAAATCATTAAAGAATATACCGAAACCAATGTTCATGAATTTGATAACCGCGGAAAGGTAACGGATACCAACAATCCTGATGCTGCACAACCAAAACACATTACCGGAGTTTACAGATGGGTAGATAAAAAGATGAAGAATCAAATCTACAATTATGGTAAACGTACCATGTTTGAATTTATGATTCCGGAACCGGCAAGACTTCACAAATTGGCGACTTTTGTAACCAAAGAAAATATCAAAGAACCTATTGACCCTAGAAAAGCAGAAGGGATCTGGAAAATGACCGATTCTAAATCGGCAACCGAACAGCAAATAAAATACTGGGCAGATTATTATGGGGTAACCATAACCCAATTGCCTGAATCCAGTATCATTTATACTGCGGAAACCGGACAGCAGAATCTCGATAATAGTGCAGCCCCAAGAACTTTAAACCTTACGATCCCTACTAATTACAAAGGTTACGAAGCTTATATTACCTATGCATTTTATAATAGATTCAAGAAGAATTCTTCTCAGCTTACCATAGATAATTTAAAAGGAGGCTTTTTAACTTTCGAAAACCACAACAGAGAAGGCTGGCTGCGAAGCAATCAGACAATTACAGGAATTAATGTGGTTGGAAACTATGCAATGCAGTACGCCGGTAGTAATGGAACAACTGAAATGTCGTTCGTCGTAAAAATTAAATGTACACTATCGGATGCTTTTATGGCTGCGTGGAAGCAGGAAAACTTCGACAACATTATTAAAGCCTATGAAACAGCTTATGCCGATTTCTTGGTGAAGCAGAAAGAAGCCGAAGAAAAAGCGAAAGAGGAAAAGGCAAATAATGAAGAAATGCTTGGTAATTTTTACCGTGAGATGGAATCTGTTATTCTGAAACACAACTGTATCGCTTATTTATTGCAGGATTATTTAAATACATTGGGACAATCTTACACAGATGGTGATCAAATGAGTAACTTTCAAGTAATCTTAGGGGAAAATCTTGAGCAGTATGCTGCGCTGGCAAAGTTTATGGAGCAGGCTTTTGAATGGGAAATTATGGATTACACATTCTATCCGTACTATTGGGGTGACAGGAAAAAATGGCAGGAAATGTATCTTTCGCAAAGTACAGATCCGTTATTCAGAAACTTCTTACAGGCAGGTATGGCAAGAGTAATTGTTACCGTAAAACCCGGTTTCGAAGATGCTGTTCAGTTCTTTATGACCACCGGAAGAATATGGAATGGCGGTGAAGTTCCTGTCATCGGAGATCCGATGTATATGTCTATCGTGGATGAAATGAGACAGCCAGCGGGAGAGCCTCAAGGTAAATTCTGGATTTCGAGAATTCCAACTACTTTGACAATTTTACAGGCAGAATCTGTAGGACTAAAAGTAGATCCTGACCAGCCTTTACCAATTTTTGTTGAGGAACATCCTGAGAATTGTGAAAATCCGAAGGAATTGGAAGGTGAGACTTCTTTTAGTTTGGATGATATCAGATTAGAAGGAACGGGTGATGATAAAACAACACTTGGATAAAATTAATTTTTATGAAATGGTGGTTTACTGCCACCATTTCTATTTTAACTTTAAAAATTTATAAAATGAGTATAATAAAAAAGTTAGGAATTTCTAAAATAAAAACATTGGAGTTAAATAATATAGGAAAAGATGTTAATGAAATTTATGAAATAAAAAAGATAAAGCTTGTAACTGCTTTAGAAGATGGAAGCGCAAATGATGGAAAAAAAATAAATACTCAAAAAGGGATGATTAATGGCAAAAATTACACCTTTGAAGTTGAAGAATATATTGGGAAAAGAACAACGGAATTAACATCTATTAAATGGGAAATTACTTATAATGATTTTGATACAGGAGAAATAATAAGTTTACCAATTCAAGCCAGAGGAGAACGAATAACCGTAAATATGGGAAATTTAGAATCTTGTGGAAGATTTTTGTATATTCGTGCTTACATTAAAGATAAAAACAATAATGCTTTTTTAAAAATTTGGAAACACAATAGGTTTAGATGGTTTGATCAAATCTTTTTCGAAACAGATTTAGGAAATAGAATAGAAGCATGGAAAATAGATCAGAGAGGAACTTCCTTGTGTGGTATGGCATGCTTATTTTATCTTTTAGCTAAGGAGAATTATGTGGATTATAAAAAAATTTGTAGAGACCTTTTTAGAAAAGGAGAAGCTACATATAATAATTATACTATAAAACCAAGCAAAGAATTATTAGAAAAAAAAATTGACAAAGACGGATTTCCAGAAAAAACAAATATGTCTATCGTGGACTATATTACTTTAGCTGGAATAAGAAATACCGATAATCCTTCCTATAAAGGAGGAGATGAAGATGTTCAAGCAATTAATTGGCCTAAAACAATGATAGCTCTTTCAGAAAAGTTTTTAGGATATCAAGATGTAGGAGAAAATGGGTCTGAGAGATATATTAAAAGATTAAATCACAATCAAAGTGAAATCACAAATATTATTCATGATGTTAATAAACAAATTAAAGATGGTTATCGTTTAATGTTAATGGTAGATTCTGATTTAATTAATGACGATATTGACTTTCAAGGTTTTGATTATCATTGGATAGTATTAGAGAGTGAAATTAATGGAGAATTTGAAATATTAAATCAAAATGGTCAATTAGAATATTTGGTTGATTTTTTTGCTTATTCATATGGAACTAATCCTTTTGACAGAAGGGACACTGTTAAAGATAAAAATGGAAATGACAGGAAAAATCCTAATAAAGGATTTCTTAAATCTCCTATTTCTCGAAGTCACTTTATTAAGAATTATTACGGTTATATAAAAGTTAAATAATATGAAAAGAAAGTTTATAATAATTTTAGTAATTATAATTTTAGCAATAATTAGTTGCTATATTTATATTGCCTATAGAAATCAAGAAAATAAACATGAAAAAATCATTTGTGATTGTAGATTGAAGGGAATATATATCACGAAAGACTTTGCAACATTTAGTTTAAATAAAGAAAAAACTGATGTTATTTTTGCCGGAAAAAAAATAGAATATGAGAAAAAATCTTATGGCAAAGGATTTATATTATCTATAGAAATGTTATTTAATAAATCTATAAAAGATACTCTTTTTATAAAAGATAATAGCAAAACTATTAAAATATACGATTTTGATGTAGACACACTAATTATAAATAAGAAACAAGGAATTATATGTGACTTAAAAGAATTAACTATAGATGGCAAAAAACAATCTGCAAGAAGTTTAATTATTTTAGATTAAAATGGGAAGCATCTCCCCCCGCTGCCGCACGATTCCATCGTGTGGCTTTTTATTTTAAATTCCAACTACTCAGATTATATTATTTTTTACCTTTATAAAAACATACAATGATGAGCAGAAATTACAAATTTCATAATCCTGAAGGTTTATATTTCATAAGTTTTGCCGTTGTAGGTTGGTTAGATGTATTTATCCGAAATGAATACAAAGAAATTCTTTTAGAGAGTTTAAGATTTTGCCAAAAGAATAAAGGTATGGAAATTCACGCATAGTGTATCATGTCAAGCCATGTACACTTGGTTTTTCGAAGTATCAATGGTCAGAAACCAGAACTTTTGATCGGTGATTTAAAGAGATTTACAAGCAAAGCAATTATAAAAACTATTAAAGAAAGCAAAAAAGAATTTTTATTAGATTTTTTCTAAGAGAAGCTGCAAAAATTTCCAATGTAAAACAAGATGACGTTATTGTTTTTAGAATGTTAGGATTCTGATATGACTGACCACACGAAAGGATTCGTGCGATAGCGGGGATACTGACTTTATAATGGAAGAAATTTTAACTATTATATTACAAAATGATATTACAGAAAAAACCTTACATAAAATGAAAAAATTCTTGCTTTTACTTGTAATTGTGTTTTTAAGTTCATGCGAAAAAGAAGTACACCCTATTATTGATTCTGATCTTAAATCAATTGACCAAATCAGACAATTAGAACTATATGAATATGATAAAATTGGTAATGATAAAAATGGGGATAAAACTATTTTTTTCTCTAATGTCAAACCTGATTATATTTTAAAGGGCAGAAAAGATTACCCTTTAGGTAGGTTAAAAAGTTATTCATCTAAAAATTCAGAAGTATTAAAATATTTTGACCAAGAGCTTAAAAATGAGTTTATTTACTATCAATTTCGAAATGATTCATTAATATCGAGGCTATATATTATTGATAATTTTTTAAAAGAAAATGTGCAAGTTATAAAACTTAATAAAGTAAAGAAAATTCTTGATTCTTTGAAAATTAATTACAGTTCAACGGGCTCGTATGAAAACTTGCTTAGAAATAAATTCAACTATAAAACGCCTACAACAGATGATGTTTTTTTAATTAACAATAAATATCCGGCAATAATACATGCAACACCAAAATTATTTTATATAGAAGTTTTTTACAATAAGAATGATAATTTTAACTCGATTTGGTCATTAGAAAATTAAATAGAAGCTGTTACTCTCCTCTCCGCTGCCGCACGATTGTATCGTGTGGCTTTTTTAGAACCAGATAACCCTAGTTTAAATATAAAATATCCCGAAGAATATATTTATCCTGTAGGCGATGGAAAGCAAAAGGATCTGAAAACATATTATGAACTGCTTAAAAAAATGGCAGAGCATGGCTGGGTAAACAAAGATGGCAAATTAATAACATATCCTAACCTTATTGATGAACAAAGTCATTATAATATTTCATCAGAAATGAACAGCTATCTTATGAGGAATTTTATACATTTATCAGCGAATTTCAATGCACCTTTAGCAGATGCATTAGATCATTATAATTTTGTTTATGCCAACGTACCCCACTTTACTGATGAAAAAGAATTTAAAAATCCACCTTACAAAAGAGAATACTACACACCTGTTTTGGCTGCTTATGATAAGTCTTAGCCTATTACAATCTTGCAACAAAAAAAAATACAGATGGGAGGCGGGTATTTCGGCTCCCAAGTACTATCCTGTAGCAGATGTTAGAGTGGGTTTTGAAAATGCTGGAAATGGAAGCCTTACAAGCCTTGATCCAGGTTGGGGACAAACTTATGGAAGTGTTGTAGGAGAGAAATGGAAAAGTGTCCCAAAGGAAGTACTTATTCATTATGCTAGCGGAGCGGAGAATTATACTTATGAAGGAAAAGTCCTGCTCCCACAAGAAAAGATAAGAGATTTGTTTAATGAATATAATCTGGATGACGAAGATAACTCGGGACATTTGGTGGTCGGTATGGCACCTGGAGGCTGGATACGGGTTTGGTTTCAAACCATAGACAGAAAAGCTAATGATTTAGTAAATATAGAAGTGATAAAGGCAAAGCTAAAAGGAAGCTACGATGATACTGCTGATGAACGCTATAAAGTAAAGAATTTTGAGAACTGGGGAAAATACTACATCTACTGGCAAAACCACGGGATTCCTTACGAAGCATGGGCAAATAATGAAAAGGAATATGATATGTATTTTGATTTTAATAAAAAAAAATATAATAAAGTAGTATTTAGTTATATTTCTTCTGATGGTTCATATTATCAAGGACAGCAAGGTAAAGGAGAAATAAAAGTACATCAAAAACTTCCAGTTCAATTTGAGCAAATCGCGTGGTTAAGCAAATTAGGAAATTCTTATAATTGTAAAGTACCTATGCCTAGAAATTTTAAAAAGTATATTGAGCAAAAAAAATTAAAAGAAATAAAATTATTGTTGGAAATAGAAAATGATGATGAACATGCAATAATATATCTGATTTCGAACAATGTAAAAGAAAAAATAGTAAGATTCAAGAATAAACAACCTACACAAAAAGAAAGTAAAGATGTTGATTTTGATTATGCTACAGAAGTAGAATACTTCATACTATAAGTTTTTCAGACACTATCCCACGAAGTGTGTAAATTAAAATATAAGGCTTGGATTTTATAATCTGAGCCTTTTTATATAGAAACGCTTAGTTTTAAATATTTTAGATATGAAAGCCTCCGTTACCCCCTGCTACCGCTCGATTATATCGCCCCCGCTGCCGCACGATTGCATCGTGTGGCTTTTTATTTTACAAACTCTCTCAAAAGTTTTATCTTTAATAAAAACATAAAGATGAGCAGAAATTACAAATTTCATAATCCTGAAGGATTATATTTCATAAGTTTTGCCGTCGTCGGTTGGCTGGATGTATTTATCAGAAATGAGTACAAAGAAATTCTTTTAGAGAGTTTAAGATTTTGCCAAAAGAATAAAGGTATGGAAATTCACGCATGGTGTATCATGTCAAGCCATGTACACTTGGTTTTTCGAAGTATCGATGGTAAGAAACCGGAACTTTTGATCGGTGATTTCAAAAGATTTACAAGCAAAGCAATTATACAAGCCATCAAAGAAAATCCAACCGAAAGCAGAAAAGAATTTTTATTAGATTTTTTTCTTAAAGAAGGCGCAAAAAGTTCAAATGTAAACCAATATCAATTTTGGAGACATGACAATAAACCTATTGAGTTGTGGAGCAATCATGTAATCAACCAAAAGATTAATTATGTCCATCAAAACCCTGTAGAAGCGGGTTTGGTTTTTCGTGCAGAAGATTACAGATATAGCAGTGCTTTAGATTATTCTGATGAAAAAGGGCTTTTGGATGACGTTGTGGTTTTTAGAATGTTTGGATTCTGACTGACCACACGAAAGGATTCGTGCGGCAGCGGGGGGTCGAGGAATTTGAAGCAGGATGGAAAGCTCTTCAAGAAGCAATACAAGAAGGTAAAATTACAGCTGAGAATGCATTGGATTATATATATGATGTACTGCCATATTTTAATCACCATATAGTAAACAATGAACTTAAAATGATTTCTGATTCGAATTGCGTGAATGTAGTTCAAAAGTAATAGAATATTTGGAAACAGGTAAAATATCTCAAGCATTACATTCAAGAGGACAAGATGTTAAAGTTTTAGAGGAAATATTTGGAGGTAAATTTTCTTCGCCTGTTAAAATTCAAGATATTCGAACTATTGATATACCCGAAGGTGAAATTGGAATAATGTATATTTATAAACAAGGATTTAAGCATGGGCACGTTTTCAATGTTATTAAAATAAATAACAGACTCATTCTTCTTAATGGTCAAAAAGGAATAATGCAAACTTTTGAAAAAGCTGAATTTATAGAATATTTAAAAATAAAATAAATAGATATGTTAACAGATAATGAAATGCTAGACATAGCAAATAAGTACATCAACGAAATAGGTCAGGAGATAAATATTGAACTTGAAATTCCTAATGATTTTATTAAGAAGAGTTATGGAAATATTTATGATTATGTTGCCAAAGATTCTACGAAGCATCGTTTAGCAGGTAATGGTCCTTTTCTTGTAAAAAATGATGTAGGAACAGTAATTCAATTTGGAACATCAGATGATATAGAATACTATATACAAGGTTATGAGGATGGTACATGGGAACCAAGTTCTAATGGTGTTTGGGATCCTAATTAATCGAACTCTTAATAGTTAACAGTAAACTTCAAAGCACAGATTTTCACTCTGTGCTTTTTATATTGAACTTTTAGAGAAAAGAGTCTAATAACCATTATAAGCATATTACCAACAATTCTTCTGATTTTGAAAAATTAAATATTCTTTTTATAGAGAATGCAGATAAAGAAATAGCTGTACTCTATAAAGGGAAAAAATTCTTTCATGCAAATTCAGCTAGTAGGACGGGTAAATTTTTAGATTATCTTTACAAAAAAGCTGGAGGTAATATTGCAAAGCTGGAAGATGAGATGAGCCGTCTTGCAGGAATGGCAGAAAATCTTCCTTCACGTATTAGTATGACAGCAGAGGAGTTTGAAGCAGGATGGAAAGCTCTTCAGGAAGCAATAATTGAAGGTAAAATTACCGCTGAAAATGCACTGGATTATATTTATGAAGTACTACCATACTTTAATCATCATGTGGTAAATGGAAAAGTTGTAATGATTTCTAATACTAACTGTGTAAATGTGGTAAAAAAAGTTGTAGAATACTTGAAAACTGGTAAGATATCAAGTGCTTTACACTCTGAAGGACAAGAAGTCGAGTTGTTAGAAGAAATTTATGGCAGTAAATTTACTGAAATAACTGAAATAGGAGACCTAAAAGGAACAAATGGAATGCAAGATGGAGAAATAGGAGTTATCTATCCCTACAATACCAGCTCTAAAACTATTATAGGTCATGTTTTTAATATTGTTAAGAAAAATAACAGGTTGATTCTGCCTGATGGACAGTTTGGAGTATTAGCCAAGACAGGAGATTATAAATATTTTGAATATCTAAAAGTAAAATAAGATTATGTTAAATAATGAAAAAATGGATAAAATCGCAGAAAGATATGTAAAAAAGATATCTGAAAATATAAACGTAGAGTTAATTATTCCCAACGATGTTATAATTGATAAATCTTATGGAAGAATTTATTTTTATGGAGCTAAGGATTACAAGAAACATCGATTAGCAGGAAACGGACCTTTTCTTGTTAGAAATGATACAGGTATTGTTATTCCGTTTGGCACTGCTATGGATGTTGATTACTATATTAAAGGATATGAGGATGGCACTTGGAAACCTGCATCATATGGTGTTTGGGATCCTAATTAATAGAACTCTTAATAGTTAACAGTAAACTTCAAAGCACAGATTTTGAATCTGTGCTTTTTATATTGAACTTTTAAAGAAAAAAACTATTCAAACACTATAAAATCTTACCGAATAATCTTCTGATTTTGAGAACTCTTTGTAGAGAATGCAGAGAAAAAGATTGGCTTAATCTACAAAGGAAAAATGTTTTTTTCTGCGAGTGAAGTAGCAACTCAAAATTTTATTAATCCCCCGCTGCCGCACGATTCCATCGTGTGGCTTTTTATTTTAAATTCCAACTACTCAGATTATATTATTTTTTACCTTTATAAAAACATACAATGATGAGCAGAAATTACAAATTTCATAATCCTGAAGGTTTATACTTCATAAGTTTTGCCGTCGTGGGCTGGCTTGATGTATTTACCCGAAATGATTACAAAGAAATTCTTTTAGAGAGTTTAAGATTTTGCCAAAAGAATAAAGGTATGGAAATATACACCAAATATAGTTCTCAAAAACTTCCCCATCATCTTGAAGAATATTTTAGCGTAAAACTTATCCACAAAAACAAAACACGACATCATTTGTCGCAGTAAGCTCCTATATTTGTTTTATAAAATTCAGGCATGAAAAAAGATTTTTACCTTACGAGATATGCACTAATCATCAAAAAATTAGAGAGCGCTCCGGCTACCTATTCCCAGCTGGAAGATTATCTTCTGAACTCTTTTGAGTTTCAGGATGCAGATATCAAAAGCTACTCTATTCGAACTTTACAGAGAGATATTCGTGAGATTTCCAATCTTTTTAATCTTTCCATTCACAACAAGAAAAAGGGTGACAACCGTTATTATATCGAAAGCCGCCCGATGATGGAAGTGGATGAGTACAATCAGAAATTGCTGGAGTCTTTCCAGGTAAGCAATGCCTTAAACAATCATCCCGATTTCGCCAATTACATCTTTTTTGAAAGCCGAAAACCAAGCGGAGCAGAAAATTTTTATGATTTGTTCTTTGCCATCCGCAATAAAAGAATTGTTTTGTTTGAACATTACAACTACAAAAACAAACTGATGACTTCCCGAAAAGTTCATCCTTTAGCCTTGAAAGAATCCAAAGACCGATGGTATCTTATTGCGATTGACACCAAAGACAAAGCACTGAAATCTTTCGGTTTAGACCGGATTAATTATCTGGATGTGACGCCTCAGAAATTCAGAGAAAAGTACAAATACAATTTCAGGGAGCATTTCAAAAATGCTTTCGGAGTGATGAATCTTACCGAACAAAACCCACAGAAAATCGTCTTGAAATGTAGCCGTCATCAGGGCGAATACATCAGAAGTTTTCCTTTGCACCAGTCACAAACAGAAACAAAAGAAACACCTGAAGAGATTTATTTTGAATTTTTCCTCCATCCTACTTACGATTTTATGCAGGAGATTTTATCGTATGGAAAGGAAGTGCAGGTTTTAGAACCGATAAATTTAGTTGACGACATTAAGAAACATTTACAGGAATCTCTGAATAATTATTTTGAATAGTAAGATCAAATCTGTTTTTGCATCTTTTTTGATTACATTTACATATAATTAGAATCCGTTGAAAGCTTTATACCTGTTTTTGATTTTTGTCTCAACATTTTGTTTTTCTCAGCAAACCGAGGAGTTCAGAATGGTAAAACACTATTATAATCAGCACAGAACCTTACTCAATAACGAGTTTAAAAAGAAATTCGATGCAGAAAACAATCCGCTGTATAAATCTGCCGTTAAGAACGATTTTTTGTTCTTCATGAAAAAAATGGACAGTATTGAAAATGTCGCTCTCATTGCAGCTTTGTTAAAGGTTAAAAACCTTGAAGACGTCAAGAGATTAAAACCTACACTAACCAATAATCAACAAAGCTCTGAATTTTCTAAAACGATTGACAAAACAGCCGATTATCCCGGCGGAATTAATGCTTTAAGAAAAGAAATTGCCCAGCTTTTTTACGGAGACGGAGTATATTCTGAATCAGGAAATGTAAAAACGAATGTTGGTTTTATTGTTGAAAAAGACGGAACCATCAGTAACGTAAAAGCAGAAGGTGATAATTTTACATTTAACCGACAGGCTGAAATAGCAGTCTACTCAATTTCTGAAAAATTCTCCCCTGCTTACATCAACGGAACTCCTGTCAGATACAAATTCAGGCTTCCTTTAGCACTGAATTTCGAATAAATTTATACTTAAATTAATCTCAAAAAATAATTATTGAAAAGCTTAGTTTTGTACTAAGCTTTTATTTTTATGTTTACCGACGAATATTTTATGAAAATGGCTTTGCGGGAAGCCGAATCAGCTTTTGAGAAAGATGAGGTTCCTATTGGCTGTGTAGTGGTTTCAAACGATCGTGTGATTGCAAGATCGCATAATCTCACCGAAACATTAAATGATGTTACCGCACATGCTGAAATGCAGGCTATAACTTCTGCTGCCAATTTTTTAGGAGGAAAATACCTTGTCAACTGTACCCTGTATGTGACTTTAGAACCATGTGTAATGTGTTCCGGAGCACTTTCCTGGGCACAGATTTCGAAAGTTGTCATCGGCGCAAGAGACGAACAGCGTGGATTTATCAATAAAAATCTTTCCCTTCATCCTAAAACAGAAATTGTTACCGGAATAATGGAAAACGAGTGCTCTTCTATCGTAAAAGAGTTTTTTAAATCGAAAAGGTAGGTTAAAGCTAAGGTTGAGGTTGAGACTAAAATATCCAATAAGATTTTCATTAACCTTAATCTTTGCCTCAATCTCAATTACAAATCTTTTCCTAAGAAATACAAACCTTTCAGCGTGTGAAGGCGGTCTGCGATATGAATTTTTTCGGTTAGAGGTTTGTAAACATGGGAAACACCGCCTGTTGCAATGACAAAGCAGTCATCCTGAACCTCATCATTAATCCGATCGATAAAGCCTTCTACCATTCCGAGGAAGCCGTAAACCATACCGCTTTGCATACAGGTAACTGTATCTAAACCTAAAACAGATTTCGGTTTTACCAGTTCAATTTCAGGTAACTGAGCGGTCTGACTGATCAATGAATTTAAAGAAGTTATAATTCCCGGCGCAATAATAACGCCCATTGTTTCGCCATCTTCGGCGACACAACTTGCGGTAAGCGCAGTTCCGAAATCTAAAATAATTTTCTTTCTTCCGGGATACATATTGTGAGCCGCAACCAGATTGGCATAAATATCGGTTCCCATCTGTTTCGATTTTGCCACAACTTCAGAAGGTGTAGTACGGTCTACCATAACAGGCATAATTCCGTGGATTTTTCTGATCGCTGAAGTAATTTCTCTCGTTAATTGCGGAACTACAGAACCTACAATTATCTTTTTAATATCCTGGGGATTAATTTTATAAGTCTGATACAGAATCAGCATCTGACCGTGAAGCTCATCGGCAGTACGATAAGGCTTTGTATTGATAATCCACGAAATATCACAGTTATCATCATCAAAAAGACCAAATCTGATATTGCTGTTTCCAACATTGATTACGATAGAATTCATAGACATATTTTTCAGCCGGAAATTCATCAGAATTCGATAATAAAGATGAATATCCTATTAATTTTTCAAGGGTAAAAATAATACTTTTCTTTAAAAATATCCTTTCAATATTAATGAAAATGGTTTATACTTGTTATAGATTTATTTAGATCAAACTAATATGAAAAAACTCTTTGCACTCATTCTTATTATTCAGTCTTTATCTGTATTTGGGCAGAAAATATTTAAAGATGAAAACGATAAAATCATTTCAGAAGAAATTTACAACAATCGTAAACTTATACAAGGAGGGTTTAAAGCCTGCAATGATTCTTTACAAATCTGTAAAATTATCATTAACAGGTCAGAAGAGGGAAGCGTAGAATCTGAAAAAATACTAACTGATTTACAAAATTTACTAAATATAAAATTAGAAAAAAATCAACCGACGATTATCACATTTCACCCTGGAAAAGACTATTGCAATTCTTCAGGAACATCAACAGCAACAAGCCAATATTTGTGGCACAAAGAAAAAGAAGAACTTTTGGATAAAATAAAAAAATCAAATTTTCTGTATGTCTATAAAAATAATACAAATATAAAAACGATTAAAAAGCTAAAGTGGTTTAAAGATCCTAAAAACATTATTGAGAATACTTTTTTCCGATATCACTATCCTTGCAGCAGCTATGTGATTATTTATAACAATAAGTATAGAAGTTATTTTGGAGAATTTTCTCAAACGCAGGTTTACAATGATTTGCAGGAAATCATTAAATAAATAATCTCGCAAATTAAAAATATCAAAATGAAAAAATTTTTAGTTCTCATCATTATAAGTCAGTTTACTTTTGTATTCTCACAAAAAAACATAAAAATGTATCCCGAGAGAAATGGAGATACACTCACTTATTATGCAGACAATCAGGAAATCTATCCTGTTTCTATGGTTTTCAGCGGACAGCCGGAAATTGAAAATTTAAAAAAGCCTGAAATTTTCAAAACCACACAGGTTATTCCCGCAAAAACAACAAAATATAAGGTCACTTATTTTGTGGTAAATGATCAGAAAAAAAGCTGGAAACTAAAGAAAATGCCAAATTACAAAAGCTACAAGGGAGATATCACCATAAAAAACTACGACAAAAATTATGTCTACGATCTGCCTTTTCGCAAGGGAAAAGCACTTTGGATTCACCAAGGTTATAACGGCAGTTTTTCTCATCAAAATGAAAATTCTTTAGACTTTATCATGCCTGAAGGAACCGAGGTTTTGGCGGCACGCGAAGGTATGGTCATTGATATTGTTCAAAATAATAATCAAAGCTGCCCGACGAGAAACTGCGCTCCTTACGGCAATTATATTTCAATCTTGCATTCTGACGGAACGATTGCTGAATATTTTCATCTTCAACAAAATGGTGCACAAGTAAAAGTTGGAGAAACGGTAACTAAAAGTCAGCCCATCGCATGGAGCGGGAATACAGGCTGGAGCAGCGGTCCTCATTTGCATTTCGTCACTTTTCTTCCGAGTGCAACTGCAGATAAAAACCGACTTACGGTAAAAACGCTGTTTAAAACCGGACACGGAGATAAGACTGAATATTTAGAAGAGGGAAAATCGTATGCGAGAGGGTATTGAATTATCTTATTATCATCAATAGGATTTTATCCTATCCTTTAGAAGACCGTCCCTTCGGGACTTTTTCAGAGATCATTAAACAAAAAAAGCTTCCGAATTATCAGAAGCTTATATTATTAAAAGAAAAAGAATTAATAATTATCCTCTTCTCCTTTCATTTTTTCAGCGTTTTCGGCCATAATTACTGCATCAATCATCTCTGAAATATCACCATTCATGTAGGCATCAAGATTGTACATCGACTTGTTGATTCTGTGGTCGGTAACTCTTCCTTGTGGATAATTGTATGTTTTAATCTTAGCAGAACGGTCACCGGTAGAAACCATCGATTTACGCTGTGCAGCAATATCTCCCTGAACTTTCTGCAATTCGATGTCGTATAGTTTGGTTCTCAACATTTCCATTGCCAGTTCACGGTTTGCGAGCTGAGAACGAGCCTGCTGACAAACAACCACCATTCCTGAAGGTTTGTGTGTTAACTGAACCTTAGTTTCAACCTTGTTTACGTTCTGACCTCCTGCTCCACCTGAACGTGAAGTCTGCATCTCAATATCGGCAGGATTTAATTCAAAATCAACTTCTTCAGCTTCCGGAAGAACCGCAATCGTAATTGCTGAGGTATGAACTCTACCCTGAGATTCAGTTTCCGGAACACGCTGTACACGGTGAACCCCGGATTCGAACTTCATCACTCCGTAAACGCCCTCTCCTTCAACTTTCATGATGAGTTCTTTATATCCTTTTGCCGCTTCGTTGGAGTCGGTCACTTCATGTCTCCAACCTTTCGTTTTGAAATACATAGTGTACATTCTGTAGACATCTTCCACGAAAATCGCCGCTTCGTCTCCTCCAGTTCCGGCACGAAGTTCCACAATAACGTTTTTATCGTCGGCAGGATCTTTAGGAATCAAAAGAACTTTAAGCTCATCTTCAAGACCGGGAATTTTTTCTAAAGCTTCATTTTTTTCGATTTTTGCCAATTCAACAAAATCTTTATCCGAACCGTCTGCAATGATTTCGTCTGACTCTTCGATTGTATCTAAAGCTCCTTTATATTGATCGTAAACTCTTACAATTTTTCCCAAATCACTATATTCTTTGTTTAAAGAAGAATATCTTTTCTGGTCTGAAATGACATCAGGCTGAATAATAAGATCGGCAACCTCATTATATCTCTGTTTTATCGCTTCTAATTTTGGAATTAATGATTTAGACATATTAAAAATTTAGTTGGCAAAGATACGGAATTGGCAACGAAGAACAAAAGCTCAATTTCATGACTTTAGATCTCTGATTTTATTTGTTTTAAACTAAAAATAAAAGCTCATGCAAAACACATGAGCCTTTGGTGTAAAAAAATTAATAATATGAATCAATTATTATAAATGGTTATTAGTTTTTAATGATTTTCTTCGAAACTTTTTGCCCGCCCTTCAATTGCAATTCAACGATGTAAATTCCTTTCTGAAGGGACTGCATATTGATCTGATTATTAATAAATTGCACATCCATTCTCTGGCCTACCATACTCGTAACATTTATTTTTTCAACCTCAGAATCTGTTTTGATATTTAAAATTCCATCGGTCGGGTTCGGATAAATTCCTAATGTTATTTTTTTAATATCGGAAGTTCCTAAACCGCTTGTTATTTCTTTGATACATCTCACAGACTGCCCTTGAGCTCTTGGCCCGCCGGAATTCGGGTTTGCTAAGCCTGTAGAATTGTATAAATATTTCCCCCCGGAAACCGCAACATCCCCGCTCCAGTAATATCCTCTTTCACCAACATAGGTAAATCCACCAGAAATTTGACTTCTATAACCCGCAGCCGGCAACTTTAATTTGCTTGTATAAGCATTTGCAGCACTCGACATTCCTTCTGCGCTTACCGCAGCAACCCAATCTGCCTGTGAAGGAAGCTTCCAACCTTGCCCGATTGCTTTACATGGATCCAAAGCAACTTCCGATGTTATTGCCGAAGAATTTGCTCCGTTCCAAAGATCACTTGATGCGTTCGTTGACCACCACGCCGGACTAGTCCCCAAGATAAATTCATTAATCCCTACAAGACCAGCCGGATTATTCGTTGAAGGAACTGTAGTTGTCGCAGAATTTCGATTTTGATGACCGTCATCCCATCTTCCCCACTGGAAAAGATCTCCATAAGAATCGGCATCAGCCATAGAAGTTGCAACCTGTAAGCTTCCCAAATTTTGCTGAAGCCAAACTTTACCATCTGCACCTCTTACTGTTGTGTAAGTAACTTGCTGACCTTTGTATGTAAAAGTTACGCAGCCTGTATCTCCGGGATTAGTTCCCGGATCTGCATTATTGCACGCAGGAGTTGTATTGTCTAACTGAATTTTTTTCACTCTTACTCCGTTTTGAGAATACGTAAGAACCAGAGTATTGTTTACGGCATCATATTGCAAATCATTGTAAGTAGCTGTTCCATCAGAAACAAAGTCTCCTCCGAAAGTTTCCCACGTATTGTTTGTAGAGTTATATTGATAAACCGTATTTTTTCCGCCATTTATAATCCATCCGCTTGCTACAGCATACAATTTTCCTGAAGGCGTTACTGCGATGGAAACATTATACAAATCATTTGAAATCCCAAAATCTGCATTACCAACCTGAACCCAGTTTGTACCGTCGAATTTCTTTACGTTTAATCTTCTGTTGTTTGATGCCGGAGAAGAATAAACCACATAAATTGTATTATCGGCTCCTAATGCAAAGTCTGCCGTCGAATTTACTCCTTCAGTAAATGTGCTTCCCACATTTGCACCTCCGACCAATGACCATTGATCAGATGAAGTAGCAGTTGCTGAGTTTTCAAATACTTTTACACCTGAAGAAATTCCACAAACATATACTTTCCCGTTAGTTCCAACAATCATTTCTGAAAAAGCCGGCGTACCGAAACCTGTAGCTCCAACCTGTTCCCATGCATTATTTACATATCGTTTTACCGAGCCTGATTCTGAATTTGAGTAAACGAAAAGGGTGTTGTTATTCGGAGAAACTGCTGAAGCCTGATAATTAATTGTCGCTGTGAATGGCTTTGCATATGATGTCCATGTATTTCCGTCAAATTTTCTTACTTCCATCCCGGAATTCGGATAACCGTCCTGATTGGTGTAAAAAACATTTCCTGAAGAATCTGTGGATAAAGAATTAAATGTTGCCGTTCCTGTAGTAATTCCGGCATTTCCACCAACATAAGACCAAGATGTTCCGTTAAATTTCTGTACAGAACCCTTTTGAACAGAAACATCATAATAAGATATATAATAGTTTCCCTGTGTATCGATGGCAAGATTATTATAGCTGCTCGTTCCCGCAGAAATATTTCCTGTAGATCCTACATCAACCCATTGCTGCGCATTGAGCGAACTTATCGCCATTGTAAGAATTCCAATCCCTACTCCTATTCCTTTTACTTTAGATTGTAGATTAATAAACATAAAATTATTTTTATTTATTCTAAATTTAATTTAATTTTGCGCAAAATTAGTCTGCCCGATCATTCTATACTTATCATTTTCAAACTTTCATTTATCGGATGCAGATTTTCTACTTGAGTATTATGAAACAAAACCGAGTAATAAGATGAATGAAACAAAAAGAAGCTTACTCTTTGAATCTGAAGACATTAAAGTAGTCTATTATGAAGATACGGTAACAGGAAAATATCTGAAATCAAATTTTATTGAGGGAGAATCGAGCTTTAATCTGCTTTTTTTACTAAGCCCGAATATCAATTTGCAGGCTTCAGATTGTGATACGAATTTCATGTTTAAAAAAAACCAATACATCCTTCATTATTCGTCATCGGAAAACCGCGCGGAATTATGGACGGAAAATCAGGAAGCTCTAAAATATTTTCAGATTCAGGTAAATTATCAGTATGTATTTGATTTAATTGAACCACAATCTAACCTTGAAAGTGCAGAAATTCTTGAAAACATGAAGAATAACAATTTTATTTTTCTTCATAAAGAAACTCCGCCACTGATGACCGTAGAAATGCATATGATCTTAAAGGAAATTTCCGGTTATTCTAAAAAAGGGGTTATGCAGAAGCTTTTTATTGAAGCTAAAATCATTAAGCTTTTAATTTTAATTTTTGAGCAGTTTAATGAAAAGGATATTGCAGAAGATTTATCTAAAACTCCGGAAACCATTAAGAAATTTTTAGATGAAAACTATCACAGGAATTTGAAAATTGAAGAAATTTCCAGAATCATAGGGATTAATCAGAATAAATTGAGGAGAGAGTTTAAAGAACATTATCATACAACCATCGTCGATTATATTTCGGAACTCAGAATGCTGAAAGCCAAGAAAATGATCATCAACAATAAGGTAATGATTAAAGAAATTGCAATAGAATGCGGCTATGAATATGTACAGAATTTCACCCGTGCTTTCAAAAAAAAGTTTGGCGTTTCACCTGAAAAGCTGAGGTTAGGATAAAAAAGAAAAACCACCAAAATTACTTTTAGTGGTTTCATATATGTTGTTTTGCTTTGATATTACTTTCCCGGAATTCATGTGGGAAAGCAATGACAATCAATTAATGATGTCCGTGATCGTGGCTATCGTGTAAGAAAGGACCGTGACCTTTTGGAGCACTGTAAATAACCTCAACTCCTTCCTGCTCTGTCAAAAGCTTGCTTCTGATTTGTTCAGGATCGAAAGGTTTTACTTTACCAAAATATTCTTTTAAACCTTCTGTTAACCACATTGGAATGACCAATCCGAAAAACATAAAGATACACCAGAATCCTACAAGGAACATTGTAATGAAATAGATTGTCCAAAGGAACTGATAAAACGGCCAAAATGCTGATAAAATCATTTTTTTTTCTTAAAGATTAGGGCAAAAATAAAACATTTTTCCTTTTCAGGCAAAAGATAGAAGCTGATTTTTGCTATTTATTTTAAATTTAAACTAATTAATGCGCAAGATTTGCGAAGAAGTCATTCCCTTTATCATCTGTAATGATAAATGCAGGAAAGTCTTTTACCTCAATCTTTCTTACTGCTTCCATTCCTAATTCTGGGAAATCTACTACCTCAACAGACAGAATATTATCTTTTGCCAAAATTGCAGCCGGACCTCCGATCGAACCGATGTAGAAACCTCCATATTTGTTACAAGCATTGGTTACATCAGCCGTTCTGTTTCCTTTTGCCAACATCACCATACTTCCGCCGTGGCTTTGGAATTCGTCTACATAAACATCCATCCTACCCGCAGTCGTAGGTCCGAAACTTCCTGAAGCCATTCCTTCCGGAGTTTTAGCCGGCCCTGCGTAATAAATCGGATGATTTTTAAAATATTCAGGCATAGGTTGTCCTGCATCCAATAATTCTTTGATTTTTGCGTGAGCAATATCTCTTGCAACAATTAAAGTTCCGTTTAATTTTAATCTTGTCTTAATAGGATACTTTGAAAGTTCAGCCAAAATTTCAGGCATTGGTTTATTTAGATCAATTTCAACCGCTTCTTCCAAATGTGGCGGCGTTGCGGGTAAAAATCTTTTCGGATCCTGTTCCAATTGCTCTAAGAAAATACCTTCTTTGGTAATTTTTCCTTTAATATTTCTATCTGCCGAACAAGAAACACCCATTCCGACAGGACAAGAAGCTGCGTGACGAGGAAGTCTGATTACTCGAACGTCGTGCGTTAAATATTTCCCGCCAAACTGCGCTCCTATCTCACTTTCCTGGCAAATTTTCTGAACTTTTGCTTCCCATTCCAAATCTCTGAATGCTTGTCCGGCTTCATTTCCTTCCGTTGGAAGATTATCGTAATATTTTGCAGATGCTTTTTTCACCGCAGCCAAATTTGCTTCCGCAGAAGTTCCACCAATAACCAAAGCCAAGTGATAAGGCGGACAAGCTGCAGTTCCTAAATCTGAAATTCTCTCTCTTACAAAGGCTTCCAAAGATTTTTCGTTCAGTAAAGATTTAGTTTTTTGATACAAGAAAGTTTTGTTTGCTGAGCCTCCTCCTTTTGTTAAGAATAAAAACTCGTAATAATCTCCTTTTTTAGCATAAATATCAATCTGTGCGGGAAGATTTGAACCAGAATTTTTTTCATCAAACATTGTCAAAGGAACGACCTGAGAATATCTTAAGTTTCGCTTTTGATACGTATTGTAAATTCCTTTGCTTAAATATTCTCCGTCATCAACACCCGTATAAACATTTTCTCCTTTTTTACCCATTACAATAGCTGTTCCTGTATCCTGACAAGAAGGCAAAGCGCCTTCCGCAGCTACTGCAGCATTTTGCAATAAATTATAAGCAACGAATCTGTCATTATCAGTCGCTTCAGGATCATCAATAATTCTTCTCAGACTTTCCAAGTGTGAAGAACGAAGCATAAAAGAAACATCCGCCATCGCTTCTTCTGCAAGAAGCTCAAGACCTTTCGGATCTACGGTTAAAATTTCCCTTTCGCCATGTTTTTCAACCTTTATATAATCTGAAGTCAATTTTTTATAAACCGTATCATCTTTCAAAATCGGATACGGATCCTGATATCTAAAATCCATTTTACTTTTTTATTTTCAATGCAAAAATACAGCTTACGCAAAAAAACATGAGCAAAATCAATGACTTAAATACGTATTTATAATGATTATAAATTGTGAGTGTTTTTAGCATTGTTTAACTTTAGAGAAACTTTTTAAACCGCAAAAGTCACAAAAGCTTTTAAACACATTAGATTCTTTAAGTTTAATAAAAATCGCAATAAAGAACACATTAGTTTTTGAAAATCTTCGATTTTCAGTTTTGTGGACTTAAAACATTCATGTATGCAACTTAAAACTAAAGCAAATTCTTTTGTGCCTTTTGTGGTTAAATTAAAACTAAACAGAAACAAATATTTCAATCACAATGAATTACAGAATAGAAAAAGACACCATGGGTGAAGTGCAGGTTCCTGCTGATAAATTTTGGGGCGCACAAACAGAACGTTCAAGAAACAATTTTAAAATTGGTCCGGAAGGTTCTATGCCGCACGAAATTATCGAAGCTTTTGCTTATTTAAAAAAAGCGGCAGCATTTACCAATACCGATTTAGGAGTTCTTTCCGCTGAAAAAAGAGACATGATCGGAAAAGTCTGCGACGAAATCTTAGAAGGAAAGCTGAATGACCAATTTCCTTTAGTGATCTGGCAAACCGGTTCAGGAACTCAATCCAACATGAACGTGAATGAAGTGATCGCGAACCGTTCTCATTTCAATGCAGGCGGAAACTTAGGTGACAAAACGGAAGTTCATCCGAATGATGATGTGAATAAATCTCAATCATCAAACGACACCTATCCAACCGCAATGCATATCGCAGCTTATAAGAAAGTGGTTGAAGTAACCATTCCGGCAGTTGAGAAACTAAAAAATACGTTGAACGAAAAAGCTGTTGCATTTAAAGACATTGTAAAAATCGGAAGAACGCATTTGATGGACGCCACGCCTTTAACTTTAGGACAGGAATTTTCAGGATATGTTGCTCAATTGAATTACGGAATTAAAGCTTTAAAAAACACATTACCTCATCTTTCCGAATTGGCTTTGGGGGGGACTGCGGTTGGGACAGGTTTGAATACTCCTCAAGGCTATGACGTAAAAGTTGCGGAGTATATCTCGAAATTCACAAACCTTCCTTTCGTAACGGCAGAAAATAAATTTGAAGCTTTGGCTGCTCACGACGCAATTGTAGAATCTCACGGCGCTTTAAAACAATTAGCGGTTTCTTTATATAAAATTGCTCAGGATATCAGATTGATGGCTTCAGGACCACGTTCAGGAATCGGGGAAATTCATATTCCTGAAAATGAGCCAGGTTCATCAATCATGCCGGGAAAAGTAAATCCTACCCAAAATGAAGCGATGACGATGGTTTGCGCACAGGTCTTAGGAAACGATACGACCATTTCTTTTGCGGGAACACAGGGAAATTATGAATTGAATGTTTTTAAACCGGTGATGGCTTATAATTTCTTACAATCTGCTCAATTAATTGCTGATGCTTGTATTTCATTTAATGATCATTGCGCAGTAGGAATCGAGCCGAATCACGAGAGAATCAAAGAATTGGTTGATAAATCTCTGATGTTGGTAACTGCATTGAATACTCATATCGGTTACGAAAATGCTGCAAAAATCGCAAAAACCGCTCACAAAAACGGAACAACATTAAAGGAAGAAGCTTTAAATCTTGGTCTTTTAACGGCTGAACAGTTTGAAGAGTGGGTAAAACCTGAAGATATGGTGGGAAGCTTGAAATAATATTCCACGACATAAAACAAAACACTCCGTAGAAAATTCTGCGGAGTGTTTTGTTTGTTAATGTGAATGTTGATATGCATATCTCAATTATTGTACCAAATTATATTATATGTCATTTTTATTATGAATTTTATTCTTGAAAAATTTTATTGCTTCTTTTATATTCTGGTCAGACATATAGTCTTCAAAATTATCCTGTTTTGAAATCTCAACATCCGGAGGTATCTGAGCATAATAATTTTTATTCCGATCGCAATCATACCCATTACTCAATGACATAAATCCACCAAAAGGAAGCGTTACAATAAAATTTGATGTAGTTTTACCCATTGTTTTTTCGCCAATAAAAACAGTATTAACTCTCCCTTTAAACGCTAATGCTGTAATTTCTCCCGAACTTGCCGTCAATCCACCTATAAGTACTGCAACTTTGGCTTCATCTAAAAGCTCTCCTTTTGGTTTTATATTAGACGGATTTTTATTTCCCTGATCGTATGCGCCTTTATTGAGCCTCGTCCAATCAGCACGTTTTTTATCTTCATCCAGCATACCCCAAACTACATTATCTCCCAGCAAATCATAAAGAGCCAACAACATCGGCGCAGAGTTTCCACCGCTATTGAAACGAAGATCAACAATCCATCCCTCCAGATTATTATTGGTTTTCAATTCTGCAATTTTGTCATACATAAGCTGTGCTGTTTTATTTATATATTCATTGCTGAAATCATCCGATGATATATTGGGCATTAAGATGTAACCATATTTTCCATCTAAAACCCGAGCTTCAAATTTCGGCTTGGCATTAAACTTCTTCATCCATTGCTCACTGAAATTATCCCATGGGATATTTGTTTTCATCCCATACGTTTTCTCCTGATAAGACACAACCGAATGATTGGCATTAACTTTTTCAAATAAAACTTTAACTTCAGATAAAGATCCTTTAAAATCTTTTGCAGATTCTAAGTTTTGAAATGTCTCAGTCTTTAACTTCTTCCAATCGTAATCTTTTTTGTATAAGTAAGCAACTTCGAAAGCTTTAAAGATTTTATCGTAAAATATTTTTGTGCTGTCCCGCGATGTCTTTAGCTTTTGTGCATTCCCATTGAAAACAATGCAGAATATGCCGATCAGTAATAAAATCTTCTTCATCTTCAACCGTAATAAATTACCATCCTAAAGCCACTCCGAAAACCAGAGCCTTGTCGTTTTCAAAATAAGAATCTTTGAATAAATTGCTGAAATCTTTTTTTACGAAAAGAGAAATATTGTCATAAGAAAGCGTTACCTGAGCTCCGTAAACAAAAGGATTTACCTGATAATTTGAGCGATCTCTGAAACCCTGGCTGTCTTCTTTCACAATATTGTTCGTAGCCATTTTAATTCCGCCGTAAACGTTTGCACCAACTCTGAAACCATCTGAATAAGGCCTGTACTGAACATCCATTCCTGCACTTTTCAGCTTTGAAAAATTATATTGAAAACCTAAAGGAATCATCAGATAACCTGTTCTTAATTTCGATTTATCAAGACTTCCTTCATATTTAGTAAGAAAAACATCTCCGTTTTGTTTTGCAAAAACCATATTATTATCCGTACGAACTGTTCTCCAGGAAAAGCCTAAACCTGAAATTAATCCCCACGGACTGGTTCTGCCAAACTGATAATTAAATTTTAAACCAAATTCAAAGTTATTGGCGTAACCTAAGTTTTTATCTAAATCATTATCCGGTTTATCATTCGTTAAAGTCATAACTCCGTAAGAAATATAAGGATCAAAGCTTTTTTTAGACTGAAACTTTTTCAACAGTTTTTCTTTTAATTCTTCATTTGAAGTGACATCAGAATTCAAAAGAGAATATCTTACCTGTTTCTGAATCACCTGATCCAAATCAAATCCCAAAGCTTCAATTCTTGTATCTATTTTTTGAGAATACGTATCTGCAACCTGAGCTTTTTGCTTATCAAACTCAGCTTTGTCAAGATTTTTTTCCTGAAGAAACCTCAGTTCGGTTTCCATCTGTGTTTTTTCTTCCTGAATGATTTCGTTGATTTTCGAAGCGTATTCTTCAACTTTCTCCTTCACAATCGGGCTTACCGTAGTATCTTCTTTTGGCTGAAGATTCAAACTAAATGTTTTTCTTTGTGCATTCATTGAGGTCGCAACAAGGCACAACATTCCTGTGATGATAAATTTCTTGATCATATTTTTATTTTTTTAAATTTAAAATTGGGTTATTTCGTATTGAGGTCGATGGTCGCTACATTGCTCCCATCCTTCGATTTATCGATGACATCTTTATGCTCTACAGAAAAAAGCAGCGTTGAAGGATCAACATATCTTTTTTTCTTCTGAACCTTTACAGAATCGGATTTTGCCATGATTTTCGCCGGCTGATTCTGAATGATCTGAGAAGCAATTTCAGAAGGGTTTTCTTTAATTAATGGAAGATCATTTTTTATAAGAATTTCTTTTTCTATTTTTAATTCAGTTGGCGAATTATTAGTCTGAGTAAATCTCTCTTCCTTTTGCTTTTGAATAATTTCCTGAGAATTTATTTTCTCCGGCTGTATTTCAGCATCCTGTTCTTTCACAGAAGGCTTTTTTCCTGTTTCAGCGATTTGCACCGTAGATTCAGTATCATTATTTAAGAACAAAACCGCTCCTAAACCGAATAGCAAAACAAAACAAGCAGCCAGTAAAACCCAGTTAAGATTTGATTTTTTGGGTTGGATATTTTCAGTTTGAGCCTGAATATCTGCCCATAAATCTCTTGAAGGAGCAATTTCTCTTTCGTCGATCTGTTTTTTTATCTGGTATTCAAAATTATCTTTATACGAGTTCATTTTTCAGTTTTTTTTGTTGTTGAAAGTAAATCTTTCTTAATTTTTCTTTAGCTCTGAAGAGTTGCGTTTTGCTTACAGCCAAAGAAATATTCAGTGTGTCTGCTATTTCCTGATGCGAGTATTCTTCAATCACATAAAGGTTGAAAACCATTCGGTAAGCATCCGGAAGCTGATCGAGAAGTTCCTGTGCATTAAAATCAAAATCTACAGGCTCTTCGTGTAAATCTTCCAGAACAGAGGCATGAACGTCGTCGAGATAAAAAACCGTTTTGCGGCTTTTGATAAAATTGAGACATTCGTTGACCACAATTTTTCTCGCCCAACCTTCGAAATTTCCTTCACCACGAAAGCTTTCGATATGTTTAAAAATCTTACAGAATGCTTTGATCACGCAGTCTTCGGCCTGATACAAATCGCTGACATAACTTTTTGCCACACTCAGGAATTTTTTTACACTCTGATCATAAAAGATTTTCTGCGCAGCCGGATCCTGCCTTTTGAGGCGGCTCAGCAAATCTTCTTTTTTATTATTAAACAAAAGCTTCATGGTTTATTCTGTTTGACTTCGTCGAATCTTCGATTTCTATAGTAAAGACAGTAAAAGTTTAAAATGGTTACAGAAAATTTTATTTTTTTGTTTAAACCAATATAACCAACTGAAAATGAATGTTATATTTTTTTTAAATTATTATCCTAATACAACTCAATTTATTATTTATCAAAAAACATCGGGCTATACCCGATGCTGTATGATGTAGCCACCTTGTGGCTCTTTTAAAAATCTTAGATTGATGAGGTTTCTTCAAAAATAATTTCGGTCTTTCCAGAGTTAACCTGATCTTCAAAATATTTTTCAAGCTGACGTAAAGTTTCAGGCGTTGTTTGGATATCCTGAACAACTTCACCTTTGTTTACGACAACAATTCTGTTACAAACTTCTGTGGTGTGCGCAAGATCATGGCTTGAAATTAAAAACGTTACTCCGTTTTCCTTGGCAAAATCACGGATCATATTTTTTAATTTGATTTGTGTGGATGGATCTAGATTGGCAAAAGGTTCGTCTAAAATAATGATATCCGGCTTACCAATTAATGCGCCAATAATGCCGACTTTTTTCTGGTTTCCTTTAGATAAATCTCTTACATATTTTCCGGAATTGATGATTTCGCCGTTAAACAAATCATGGAACTGCTTTAAAAATTCATCCACAGAAGCTTTATTCTGCCCTCTCAGTTCGCCGATAAAATAGAAATATTCTTCGGGAGTAAGATATCCAATTAAAAAAGTTTCATCGATAAAAGCAGAAACTTTGTTTTTCCAAGCTTCAGATTCGTTTACTTTGATATTTTCAACACTTACAAAACCTGTTGTCGGTTGTATCAAATCGAGCATTAAACTGAAAAGCGTCGTCTTTCCGGCTCCGTTGTTTCCAACCAAACCGAAGGTTTCGCCTTTGGTAATTTCTAAATTTTCTATATTAAGAACGGTTGCGTTCCCGTATGTTTTCTTTAAATTTTGTATTGTGATCATTGTTTTGATTTTAATTTTGTTGTTTGTTTTTAACGCAATGTTCGCAAAGATTTATTTCATTTTAACAGTGAATATTTTCGGTCGCAAAGGCGTTACACTCAGCAAAGACATGAATAGTTTATCAACAAAAATACTTATTCACTTTTGCCTTTTATCTTGGCTCTTCAAAAATTAATCTTTCTTAAAAGCCTCAATCGTGCTGTATTTTTCGGTTTTATATTTTTTAATAATAATATCGAAGATTTTTTCACGGAGAAGAAAACCAATTAATCCTAAAACACCAATCGTCACAACTGCAGCAGGAATACCAAAAAGTTTTTCCGTCACACCATAAACTACCATTGGTAAGATCATTTTAGGAATCATTAAAATAAAAGCCTTGAAGCTAAGTGTATTTTTTTGACCGACTCTTTTTTCTTTAGCATTAAGATCAATCAAGTTTTTATTATAAGCACCAGACCAAAGCGTAAATTGTGAGTTCACTCCAATATTGTACAATCCTGCCGCAAAAAATGCGAAGTAAACATTCCAACCGAAATATGCGTAAAATAAGGCGATAATTATAGAGATTGCTGTAACAATATTCATCAGCCACCATTTTGCCTTTAGATATTCTTTGTAAGGAACATTCTGCGTCATCATCAAAGGATAATAGGCACTGTCGAATGCAGGAACTCTTTGTCCGAAAGTAAACTGAAAACCTCCCGTTACGAAAAGTCCCATAAACATCATCATTGTGGGCGTGCTGTATATTTCGCTGGTAAACATCAGTAAACCATAGAATACGAACATAAAACTTCCTATTAAAACGCCTTTCGTTACTTTATTACGCTTCAACATCTTAATATCATTGTTAATAAAAGTTCCGATAGCACCATATTTATTCAGGAAAGCAATGTTTTCGGTTTTCCCGATTTCTTTCTTAGCTTCGAGACCTTCATCAAGATAAAATCCTTTTCGGATGTAATTGTAGGTTACCTTCCAAAGACCTGCGAAAAGCATCACAGGAACTACCGCAAAATAAGGTCGCTCGTAAAGATTATAGAAAAACTTTTCGGAGTAAGATAAAACCGGAACAATATCATAATAATTCAAAGCAGATAAAGCGGCAATAACAACGCCTACCCCAATCGCTACATTCTCTTTATCATTAAATAAAAGATTGAGAAAATTATTCAGATAAAACATTGATGAAACTCCTACAAACCAAGTAAAAATCCCCAGAAAACCATATCCGTTAAAGGCTAAAATTCCGCAAAATGTTATAATAAATATTGAATTAAACCAACTCAGCGGCGTGAGAAATGTTTTAATCAAAGTGTAATTGACCACCACTTTTTTGGGAATATTAAGTGTAAGAAAAGGCTTGATATTCTGCGTCGGAATCTGCTGAATCATGTATTTGAATACCAAATCGATTACCCAGCCAATAATCAGAAAACGTGAAATAATTTTCAACGGATCCTCCTTCATTTCTTCCTGTACATAGTAATACGCAATGAAAGACATCATGGCAAGCCAAAAAATAAAGAAACAAATCCCGATAATTCTGAAAATCTTCATAGCCAGATTAATCCCGACTGAAGATCCTCTAAAAAAACTTTTCCACTCCAGCTTCAAAAATCTTTTAAACATAGTTTACTTTTTAAATATTAGTAAAGATAATGGTTTAAATGTTACAGAATTTGTCACTATTAAAGGGAATATTTATTTTATCCGCTCTGAATTGAATTTAAACAAAATCCCCAAAGAAAAGTCTTCGGGGATTTTAGATTTATTTAAAACTTCATTACTTCACTTCAACAAAATTATCTTCAGAATTCACATCTGCCATTCTTTCGCTTGAGTCAATACCTAAAGCGCTTATCTGAGATTTGTTGTAAGGAATCGTAAACGTGTATTCTTTCTGTGTCCACGGCCAGTATTTTAAAGTGGTAAATTCTCCGAAAGCATCTTTGGTTTTCCAGGTATGCGTCATATTTAACGGAATCTGATAATTCACGATTTTGTTATCCGCAGTAATTACAGAGAAGTCAATCGGCATAGGAACTTGACCATTATTTATCAAAGTTATCGTTGTTGACTTGTCACCATACTGAACATTTTTAATTCCGTAATCGATTGTTTTAGTCGTATTAATCCAATAATGATGAAACCATTTCAAATCCATTCCCGAAACCTTCTGTGCAATGTGTAGAAAATCTCTGTCTGTAGGATGTTTCATGCTCCATTCTTTAAAATACTCAGTCATAATTTTAGACAAATTTTCTTCTCCGACAATGTACCCCAATTGCACCAAGTACAATTCTCCTTTCACGTAACTTGCGTAGGAATATGCCGAACCGTTGTCATGATGATCACCCAACCAAACCGCAGGTTCTTCAATTCCCTTTTTCAGAAACTTTCTGTACGCATCAAGTTTTTCAACGAAAGCATTCGGTCTGTTATCATTTGGTGGAAACAACTGATGCATTACGTAGCTTTCAGCATAACTTGTAAAACCTTCATCCATCCAAGGTCTTGTCGGTTCGTTGGTTGCCAACATTTGCTGATACCACGAGTGAGAGCCTTCATGCACCATTAATCCCATTAAATCCTCAAGATTTTTTGCTTCACCCAGAATCATGGTACACATTCCGTATTCCATTCCGCCATCGCCACCCTGGATAAATGCGTAAGAAGGATAGGCATATTTCCCGAATTTAGAATTCATGATCTGGAAATATCTGGTTACGTAAGGTTTTGCTTCACCCCAATATTTAGTTTTATCGTTTTTCTGATACACAAAATATACTTTCGGACCTTGAGGAACATCAAAGCTTTCTACCGAATAATCACGGTCTGCAGCCCAGGCAAAGTCGAGCATATTTTTAGCTTTCCATTTCCAGGTTGCTTTATTTTGGTCTGTTTTAATTTGTGCTGAAGTATCATAGCCTTTTACTTCAGTCGGATTTAAAAGCGTTCCTCCCGCTCCGACAATATAATCTTTGTTGATTTTAATCGTCACATCAAAATCCGCAAACGGTGCATGAAATTCTCTACCGATGTAATCGAAAGTTGCCCATCCGTCGTAATCATATTCAGCAATTTTAGGATACCATTGCGTCATTGTCATATCAACACCTTCACGGTTATTTCTTCCGCTACGTCTAATTTGCTGTGGAATGACGGCATCCCATTCCATAGTGAAAGTTGTTTTTGAACGAGATTTCATCGGTTTATCCAAATACACTTTCATGACGGTTTCCTGGATTTCAAATTTCAGGTTTTTTCCGTTTTGCTTAATCCAGTGAATGTTTTGAGCTCCTTCTTCGTTTTTCGGAATAGATGCTAATCTTGAAATTCCGTCTTTCTGTAATCTGGAATCCCCGTTTTTCCCCTGACTTGCCACTCTTTGATCCATCATGGAATTTGGTTTAAATGCATTCCAGTATAAATGGAAATATACCACATCGAGCTCGTCGGACGAATTGTTTTGGTATTTTAAAGTCTGAGTCCCTTTGTAAGAAAATTCTTCTGCATTGACGTCGATATCCATTTTATATTGTGCAGCCTGCTGATAATAGGCTTTTTGCTGAGCCTGAAACTGCGAAATAACAAACGCAAAAAGGATGATTAACGATTTTTTCATATGTCGTTTTTTATTGTTTTTTAAAGGTCATATGGAATCGCGGTATATTCATAAGTGTTTGCGTTGGCAAATCATGGCGATTTCATTGATAAATTTTATTTGTCTAAAGGTAGGTAATTTTAAGAAAAGCCTCAAATATGGAGGTTTAATGAGGTTTTCCATTGAGGTTTAGATGCAGATTTCATGTGATGGTTAAATAAAACTCCCGCAGATTTCACGGATTTCGCAGATGATTGCGCATAGGATCTGTGTAAATCTGTGAAATCCGTGGGAAGTTTTTCTAACGACACTTTAAACAAATAAATTCAATGACAATCGTGAAAAATATTAATGTTATTAGTGTTTAGACAAGATCAATTTTTTAATCAAAGTAATCTGACCTAAATGATAATAACAATGCTCAATCATTCCGTCGATATTCCTTAAGTAAGTTCCGTATTTTTGATCAACAAAAACTTCATTCATCTTAGAATCCGGCATTTTTTCTAATAAAGAAGCGAATTTTTCGGCATCACCCCAGAGTTTGTTCAACAATTCTTCCCATTGTTTTTGAGATTCAATCGGAGGAAGATCAAAGCTGAACTGATCTCTGATTTCCAGATCGCCACCTTCAAACACATTGATCAATCCTGCAATATAATAGTCGATATGAAAAGCAAGCATTGCGATGGTATTTAAAGAACCAATCTTTGTGGTTACCTGTTCCCAAGTCACATCAAAAAGCTGATCTTTAAAATTGGTATTGGCAATCCATTTCCCATCCAGCAAAACTTCTCTGAATCTTTTGGCCAATTGTGATGTTGTACTCATTGTTTTGTTTTTTCTAAAGATAAATATTTTCTCACGCTAATTTTGCAGATTACGCAGATCTTTCTCGCATATTTCAATTATTTTTAACCATAAGAACTATACGCAATCATTCGTGGAAATATCTGTAATCAGTGGGAAATAAAAATCCTTCAAGGTTTCAAAACCTTGAAGGATTAAATGATAAGTTTAGTTGAAAAACTATTTCTTAGCAGAAGTTTCTTTTGCTCCGCTTTGTAAAATTTTCTCAAGGATTTTTAATGTAATTAGATAGGTTGGTTTTACTCCGGTTAATCCCAAACCTCCTGAAGAAAGCGTAGAACCTGTTTCCAAAGGATTATCTGATGCGTAATAAGCATACATCACAAATAGATCCGGGGAAATATGGTGTCTGATTTTAGAAGCTACCTGAATTGCTTTCTGATAATGTGCTCCTTCCATTTCAAGCCCGATTGCCTTCCATGAAGTATTCATAAAATAAGAAAGAATATCTCTGTTTTGAAGTGATGTTCCCAAAACGGTAATCATCGGACCTTCGAAAGCCTGTAATTCATCATCAACGAAATCTTCTTTTTTAAGGGCATTTTCAAATGGATAATTGTCGGCTGTTCCTTCAAAAATATGAGAAGTAGGAATCATAATATCGCCTTTTCCACCGGCAAGAATTCCCGCCTTACCCATAATGGAAACCGATTTTACTTTCATCATATACACTTCACCTTTTTGCTCGAATGGTCTTAAAAGCTCATCCATCACCTCAAAAGCCTGTTCTCCAAAAGCGTAATCAAAAACCATGATTACATCTTCTCCCGCGAATTTCACTCCGCTAAATGGTGTATTTTTAAGATCAACCTTGCTTAGATCAATGATCTGAACATCAATATTACTTCCGCTTCTATCATCAATATAAATCAAACCTTCTTCCAAAGCATATTTTAAAACCTTATCCCGAAGATCTTTTTTATTAGAAATTTCCTGGTAGAGTTTATAGTCAACATCTTTAGTCTGTTTTTTCTTTAGAGCGTCATTAGCAAACAGCATATTTTTTACCGAATGCATATTGGCAGATATGATGTGTAAAGGACGCATGTGAAGGTCGTTTTCAAATAAAACTTCTTTCACCTTATTTGCCCATTTTTCTCCGAAATAGTGATGTCCTACTCTTTCTTTCAGGATTGCACTGAAATGAATTTCTCTTTCACGGCTCTGCTTTGCATCTTCCAGACTTACTTTCCCTAAATGATAGATGATTTTAAACAATCTGTCCGGGTTTTCATCATCGCCAAACGTGTTATAAGCATTTAACGTTTCATCAAAAGTTCTTCCGATTAATGAAGACAAATGAATCAATGCCACCTCTTTTTCTCTTCTGCTGAATTTTTTCTCGCCTTTCACTACTTCTTCTATGATTTTGAAAGCTCTTGTCGGCTTCCAGTTTTCATCCTGAATAAATGCGAGGTTACGAATTTTATCTGCTTCTATAAATAAAAAAGTAAGGTGGGTAAGAATATCGTAGATTTCGGAACGCCCCAAAAGAACTTCAATGTTCATCTGATGTTCGTCGATTCTGTAACAGTTTCTTCTTCTCTTTTTAGGAACGATCGGCTCAAAACTTCCTTTATCAAAACCTTCATCTGATGTAAGATGAATGAAAGCACATTCTTCAATACCTTCTGGAAGTCTGTCTAAAACATACATCAAACCATCCAATTCCAATTTGCTTGGAACACTCATGGTACCGTAAATTTCCGGATTGATCGTCTTCAACAAACTTCTAATGCTTTCTCCCGAAACTCCGCTTGGCTTGAAAAAACCTCTATAAAACAAATGTCTCATAGATATGTATAGTCTTTCAATTGCCTCGGTGGTTTCTCTTGCTCTAGAATTTGTCATATATTTAAAATTTTTATAAAAAGTCTCGCAAGTTACGAAAAATATTTTTAATATTTTAATACACTAATTTTCAGTAACTTGCTGTTTAATCTAAAAACCTAGTTAATAGATTAAATGGTTTTTAAAATTAATACTTATCGGAATATGTAAAAAGAAATTAAGAATAAGTTTTATTCATATTTAATCTAACCTTTCCAACTTTTTTATTTCATCTTTAATTTTATCGAAACTCACTTTCTCTATCGTTTTCATTAATTTTCGATTCATGTAAAGTTGTAAAGTGTAGTTATTATTCTCAGTAGGCGTAATAAGAATTCCGTCTTTTGGTTTTCCTTCTGCGTCGGTTTGAACACCTGTTATAATTTCGTTTTCATCAGTTTCTTCCATGAATTTGTTTGAAACAAATTTTTCAGACAAATCGTTAAAACTTACCTGAATATTTGATGATTCTTTAACAAGCATATACACTTTGTAAAATAATTCCGTTCCTTCGCTAGACTCGACAGACTCATCAGCTAGGTCTACTTTTGTCGCAAAAATTTTCCCGTCTTGCTCCCGATAAAGAATTAATCCTTCTTTATATTTTGATTCTAAATACTCTTTTCTTGTCGAATCAACAAGTTTCCCGTCGATAGAAAGCTGTTTATTGAAAGCATTCCCTGATTGTTCGATTTTAATCTCAGCTTTTTTGTTCGCCTGCATATCTTTGATTTCAATTACATTCCCTTTCAACTCAAAATGTATTCTGTTAAAATAATGCATGGCAAACAAATCCCAGTCGAAACTTTTCAACACGCCATTTTTCCAATATCTTGAAATGAACTGCTTTTTATTGAGCTTATATTCGACACCATCAAAAATTTCCCCGCCTTTATAAGTTGATTTTATATCATATAATTGATGTTGATAATTATCCATATTTTTCAGATAATCATTGGAATACTGAAATTTTCGGGTTCCATTTTCAAAATAATCAACTTGTTTAAACTCGCGATCATCTTCCGTTTCAAAATAGCCGGAGAAAGGTTTTCCGTTTTTCAAAACTCCTTCATAAAATTCCTGTGGCTTATCTGAAATGGTGAAAGAATAATTTTTGACTTTTGTTAAAACCCCATTGTCATAAATTTTCTGCTTTTGAATTCCTTCTTTACTATATTGGTCTTTAAAATAGGTTTCTTCAGCAAGGTTTCCATTTTTGTAAATGATTGCTTTTTCGTCACTAACTAAAGTCCCATTATAAGGTACATTATTTTTATATTCTAATGTTCCGGTAATTTCGCCTTTATCATAAAAAGTTGTGATCCCATCAAGCTTATCATCTTTCATCATGTAGGTCTTTTCTAGATTTTCCAATCGGTAACCAAATACTTTTTGCAGACCAGTCTTTTTGAAATTATCAACATTGATTAATTCATAATCATCGGAACGGTCATCAAGCTGCAAAACAAAAGTTCCGTTAAAAGGCTTTCCTTCTTTGTAAATGCCTTTTGCAACGATTTGCTTTTCTTCATTTGTAGCAATTGCTTCACCATCTTTTAAACCGTTGACATAATTTAAATTCACGATAAACGCACCTGCATTTTCATCAAAATTTCCTTGAAAAGGCTCATTTTCTTTATAAATTCTTTTGCTTTTTAATTTTCCATTCTCATCATAAACCATTTCTTCGCCATCTCTCCAACCATCTTTATACAAAGTTTCTGTTGCAATTTTTCCGTTCGGGAAATATGAAAAATTCTTCCCTGATCTTAATTTACCAGCATACCTTATAATGGTTTTAACTTCGGTTGCAAAGTTATTCTGGAGATAGTACTCATAATCTAATCCATTTGTAATATCATTTCCATAATCGTAAAAGTTAGCCTCATTCAAAGATTGAATTAATTTTCCCGTCTTGTCGTAATTTCTCTGTTCAATAGATTTATAATAACCCCCGTCAATGGCAAAAACTGTTTCCTGAGTAATTTGTTTTGAATTTGCCCAAAATATTTTCTCAGTAACTGTTTTTCTATTTTTGATTTTTTTTGAAGAATTTTTCACTTCCCCTATTGGTTCTAAAAGCGCAATAGTTTGCGGCTCAACTCCTCTTGTTTGAGGAATTGGCGGCGGCGGTGGAACAACCATCAAATCTTCACCATCATTATGAGCTCCTTTATCTAACGAAGAAACTTCCTGAATTTTCTCATTATAATCATAATCATCATTGTTTTTTATTCTTTCAAAACTTCCGCTTTCAGGTTTTCCTTTTACATAAATTCCTTTCATTAAAACTGTTCCGTCTGTACTATAAATTACAGTTTCACCATCTTTTACCCCATTTTTATACTGAACTTTCTTTCGGATTTTGCCATTGGGATAATAATATAATAAGGTAAGATTTTTAGTTTCATTTCTATATTGTTTAAAATTCTCATCATTCCCTTTTTCATCATACCAAACAATATCTCCTACATAGGCATTTTCATTATTCTTTAAAGTATACCCTTCAAACTGAGGTATTCCGTTCATATAAAAATCCTGGAGCAAAACCAATTCGCCCAACTCTTTTTGCGGCATTAATCTATAATAAGAAGCATTGGATTTTGCAGTCACCTTCCAGTCTTTATCATAATATATCGGTTCAGATTTTTGAGAAAACGCTGCTGTAAACAGAAGAAAAGAAATGATACATATCGATTTTTTAATCATACAATTTGGATTTATTCAAAAGTAAGAATTCTTAATCATAAATTTAAAATAATAAAATCAAAGCCAATTCAAAGCCACCCCATAAAATCAAGAGGGTATTCTCATCTTAAAATTATATTTATTTATAAATTATCATAAAAAACATAGGGGTAATTGATTTTCGTTTTAATTTTTTTGTAAATTTGCCCCGTAAAATCAAACTCAATATGTCGACTTTAAGATTCAAAGCGTTAGAAACTTTACCATTTAAGGACTTTAGAAAAGATAATTCTATTGAAGTTCCTGTAAAATTGTCAGAATTATTCTGTCAAAATGTTTTCTCAGAAGAAACAATGAGAGAATATTTAACGAAAGAAGCATTCCAATCTATTTTGGATGCGATGAAAAAAGGAACTCAAATCCAAAGACACATTGCAGACCAAGTTGCTGTTGCAATGAAAGACTGGGCAATGAGCAAAGGTGTAACACACTACACACACTGGTTTCAACCTTTGACAGGATCTACTGCAGAAAAGCACGATTCTTTCTTCACTCCAATCGAAGGAGGCAGAGCGATCGAAAGATTCAGCGGAAACTTATTGATTCAGCAGGAGCCGGATGCATCTTCTTTCCCGAATGGTGGTATCAGAAACACTTTCGAAGCGAGAGGTTATACAGCTTGGGATCCTACTTCTCCGGCATTCATTATGGGAACTACATTGTGTATTCCTTCAATTTTCATTTCTTACACAGGAGAAACTTTAGATTATAAAGCACCTCTTTTAAGAGCATTGAACGCTGTAGACGAAGCTGCAACAAACGTAATGCAGTATTTTGACAAAAACGTAACGAAAGTAACTCCTACTTTAGGTTGGGAGCAAGAATATTTTTTGGTTGATTCAGCTTTGTATCAATCACGTCCGGATTTAGTTTTAACAGGTAAAACTTTGCTTGGACACTCTCCAGCAAAAGGACAGCAGCTTGATGACCACTATTTTGGTTCAATTCCTACAAGAGTAATGAACTTCATGAAAGAGTTGGAAGTTGAATGTATGAAATTGGGTATTCCAGTTACGACAAGACACAACGAAGTAGCTCCAAACCAATTTGAATTAGCTCCAATGTTTGAAGAAGTAAACGTTGCGGTAGACCACAACTCTTTGTTGATGGACGTAATGGCAAGAATTGCTCACAGACACCATTTCCATATTTTATTCCACGAAAAGCCATTCGCGGGAGTAAACGGAAGCGGAAAGCACAACAATTGGTCTTTAGCAACCGATACAGGTGAAAACCTTTTAAGCCCGGGAAAAAATCCTAAGAAAAACTTACAGTTCTTAACGTTCTTCGTGAATACCATTAAAGCAGTTCACGAATATGCGGATCTTTTAAGAGCAAGTATTGCTTCTGCAAGTAACGACCACAGATTAGGTGCAAACGAAGCTCCACCGGCAATTATTTCTGTATTTATCGGAAGCCAGTTGTTCAGAGTTTTGGAAGAGCTTGAAAAAGTAACGGAAGGAAAACTTTCACCAGACGAAAAAACAGATTTAAAGCTAAATGTAGTTGGAAAAATTCCTGAAATTTTGTTAGATAACACTGACAGAAACAGAACTTCTCCTTTCGCATTTACAGGAAATAAATTCGAGATCAGAGCAGTAGGTTCTGCAGCAAACTGTGCTGAATCGATGACCGTAATGAACACGATTGCAGCAAAACAATTAAACGATTTCAAAAAAGAAGTTGATGCTTTAATTGAAACGGGTCTTAAAAAAGACGAAGCAATCTTCAATGTATTGAGAGAATACATCAAGCAGTGTAAAAACATCATGTTTGAAGGTGACGGATATTCTGATGACTGGGCTAAAGAAGCTAAAAAGAGAGGTTTGAACAATTTGAAAACTACTCCGGAAGCTCTTAAGCAGGAAATGGATAAAAAATTCCTGGATCTTTACGAAGAAATCGGAGTTTTCACTCACAGAGAAGTTGAGGCAAGAAACGAAATCAAATTAGAAAAATATTCTACCGTAATCGATATTGAAGCAAGAGTTTTAAGTGATATCGCAAGAAACCACATTATTCCTTCCGCTTTAAAATATCAGAACAGATTAATTGAAAACGTAAAAGGCCTTAAAGAAATCTTCGGAGATAAAGAATTCAAAACTTTGGCGAAAGAACAAATGAGTTTGATCACCAATATTTCTGAAAATGTTTCTAAGATCAAATTAGGTGTTGAAGATTTAATTAAAGCAAGAGAAGCAGCAAAAGCTGTAACCAATAGTCAGACCCAGGCAGAAGATTACTGTACGAAAGTTATCCCATTATTTGAAGGAATCAGAGAGGCTTCTGATGACCTTGAAATGATGGTTGACGATGAGCTTTGGCCACTGACTAAATATAGAGAAATGTTATTTACAAGATAACATCTGTAAAGTTCCATATTAGTGAAGGTTCCCTGGTTTTCCGGGGAACTTTTTTTATAATTTCTTAATAGTATTTTTAAGAATCACAAAAATTATAAAATCCGATGAATAAAGGAAAGTGGAATTATTTTGTTAAAAAATCTTAATAAAAAAAACCGCTCATTCACCAAAAAAGGGAGTTCGCGGTTTGTTTTTCTTTAACATAACGATACATTATGTTAAAATGTGTTAAATCAAGAACCTGATAATAATCATATCGAGGCTCTTTTAGCTGGAATATCTACTTTTGTAATGCTTTAGAGAAATAAATATACCTTTTTAACACGGATAATCAAATTTATATGAAGAAAAGAGTTTTGTTTTATTTAGTTGCTTTCGTTTCTACAATATCACTACAATCATGCGTAACAAATTACGTAGTTTCAAAACCGGCAACTTACACTAAAGAATACAAAACAGATGCCAAACTTACTGCTATCGACACTCAGTTGGAGAAAGATAAAAAATTGCTAATCAGCTCTTTTGTATCTGAAAAAGCAGTTGCGCTATCTAACGCAAAAAATTCTTTAAAAAATTCTGAAATCGCAAAAGCGATCAAACATAATAAGACCATTGATAACATTTTAGCAGAAGCAGCAACTTATCTTGGAACGCCTTACAGATACGGAGGAACAACAAGAAACGGAATCGACTGTTCAGCATTTGTATTATCAGTTTTCGGTGCAGCAGCAGGTCTTACTTTGCCAAGAGTTGCAGCATCTCAGTCTCAGGAAGGAGAAAGTGTTGAGAAAGAAAATCTTCAGAAAGGTGATCTTATTTTCTTTTCTCACGGTAGAAGAATCTCTCACGTAGGAATCGTGGAAGACGTTACAGAAGAAGGAGAAGTAAAGTTTATTCATGCGGCAACGTCGAAAGGAGTAATGGTCTCGTCACTGAATGATTCTTATTGGGGACCTAAATTCAGATTCGCAAAAAG